>Ga0315906_10000447_pt1 | contig 65834 bp, 45 predicted proteins | sample LakEriMetagenome_4_FD_203526 | JGI IMG/M metagenome (GOLD analysis project Ga0315906, IMG submission 203526) | Freshwater fungal communities from buoy surface, Lake Erie, Ohio, United States - Buoy 2 MA122 | ecosystem: Environmental > Aquatic > Freshwater > Lake > Lake biofilm | place: USA... | reverse complement strand
AGTTGACCATCACGCTCTCGATGCCCATCTCGCGGAGCGCGAAGCTGGCGTGGCAGCAGCAGTAGTCGAACTCGATCCCCTGCCCGATGCGGTTGGGGCCGCCGCCGAGGATCATGATCCGCTTCCGGCCCGGCTCCTTGGGGCGGACCTCGTCCTCGGCCTCCCAGGTGGAGTAGTAGTAGGGCGTGACCGCCTCGAACTCGGCGGCGCAGGTGTCGACCGCCTTGAAGGTGGCCACGATCCCGCGCCGCTTCCGCTCCGCGCGAACCTCGAGTTCGCTGGTGGCGAGGAGCACGGCCAGCTGCCGGTCGGAGAAGCCGGCCTGCTTGGCCATCCGCAGCGTGCCGTCGTCGAGGGCGGCGAGCGACCCGAGCGTCCGCAGCAGGCTCTCGATCTCCACGAGCTGCCGCAATTGGTCGAGGAACCAGGGATCGATGGCGGTCGCCTCGTGCAGTTCCGCCACCGACATTCCGGCCTTGAACGCATACCGCAGATACCACACGCGGTCGGGGTCCGGCGTGGCCACGCGGGCCTTGATGTCGTCGAGCGCCGGCTCGGCGGGCGTGCCCCACAGGTCCTTGCCGTCGCAGCCGAAGCCGAAGGAGCCCACCTCCAGGCCGCGGAGCGCCTTCTGGAAGGCCTCCTTGAAGGTCCGGCCGATGGCCATCGTCTCGCCCACGCTCTTCATCTGCGTGGTCAGGCGGCTGTCGGCCTCGGGAAACTTCTCGAAGGCAAACCGCGGCACCTTCACGACGACGTAGTCGATCGACGGCTCGAAGCAGGCCTTCGTCTTCCGCGTGATGTCGTTGGGCAGCTCGTGGAGCCGCCAGCCGACGGCGAGTTTGGCGGCGATCTTGGCGATCGGGAAGCCGGTCGCCTTGCTCGCCAGGGCGCTCGACCGGCTGACCCGGGGATTCATCTCGATGACGATCATTCGCCCGGTCTGCGGGTCGACCGCGAACTGGATGTTCGACCCGCCGGTCTCCACGCCGATCGCCCGGATGACGGCGAAGCTGGCGTCGCGCATCCGCTGATACTGCCGGTCGGTGAGCGTCATCGCCGGGGCAACGGTGATCGAGTCGCCGGTGTGCACGCCGCAGGGGTCGAAGTTTTCGATCGAGCAGATCACGACGGCGTTGTCGTCGGCGTCGCGCATCACCTCCATCTCGTATTCCTTCCAGCCGAGGATCGACTCCTCGACCAGCACCTCGCCCACGGGGGAGAGGTCGAGTCCGCGCTGCACCTTGGTGTCGAACTCCTCGCGGTTGAAGGCCACGCCCGAGCCGGAGCCGCCGAGGGTGAAGCTCGGGCGGATCACGGCCGGAAGGCCGATCTCGGCGAGCACCTCGCGGGCCTCCTGCAGGCTCTTCACGATCCGGCCCCGGCAGGTATCGAGGCCGATCTTGTGCATCGTGGCCTTGAAGATCTCGCGGTCCTCGCCGCGGCGGATCGCCTCGGCCTTGGCGCCGATCATCTCCACGCCGTGCCGGGCGAGCACGCCGTGCCGCTCCAGCTCCATGGCCAGGTTGAGGGCCGTCTGGCCGCCGAGCGTGGGGAGCACGGCGTCGGGCTTCTCCGCCGCGATCACCTTCTCCAGCATCTGCCAGGTGAGCGGCTCGATGTAGGTGCGGTCGGCCGTGCCCGGATCGGTCATGATCGTGGCCGGGTTCGAGTTGACGAGCACCACGCGGTAGCCGTCCTCCCGCAGGGCCTTGCAGGCCTGGGTGCCGGAGTAGTCGAACTCGCAGGCCTGGCCGATGACGATCGGGCCGGAGCCGATGAGGAGGATCGTGTGCAGGTCGTCGCGACGGGGCATGAAATGGCTTCGTGGGCGGGAAAAAACAAATTGCCGGAAGGTAGCATTTCGCCGCCGCCTCCTTCAACGAGCCGCTACAATTCCCGGGCTTCGCCGCACTCCCGCACGCCACGCACTCCGGAGCCCGACGTCATGTCGCTCGCGACCCCCGCCCTCGACGCCTGCCGCGACGCCCTCCCCGACGAGTTCAAGGACATCCGCCTCAACCTCGCCGCCGTCCTCGCCGGCGAGCACCTCGCGGCCCCGCAGGCGCTGGGCGTGGCCCTGGCGGCGGCCCGTTTCGTCCGCGCCGGCGGGCTGGCCGCCGCTATGGAGGCCGACCTCCGCGCAGGCCTCGGCGACGCCGCGGCCCCCGTGATCTCCGACGCGGTCGCCGCGGCCGGCCTGATGGCGATGAACACCGTCTATTACCGGTTTCGGCACATGCTGGGGAAGGAGTCGTACGAGGCCCGCTCTCCGCGGCTGCGGATGAGCCGCATGGCCCAGCCGGCCACGAGCAAGCTCGATTTCGAGCTCATGAGCCTGGCCTGCGCGGCCCTGGCCGGCTGTGAGCTGTGCATCAAGAACCACGAGGCCAGCCTCCTGCACCTGGGGGCTGGCGAGGAGGCCTGCCACGACGCCGTGCGGATCGCGGCCGTGGTCAACGCCGCGGCCTGCGGCCTGGAGGCCTAACAGACTGTGGAACAAGTCTGCCCGAGCAGGATGCGACGGCCAGCGACCCAGGAAACCCCGGCGTTGCCTCGGCTACGCCTTCGGTCTGCGAATCCTGCGGTCGCTCAAGTGGAAAAAGGCCATGGAGGGCTTTTTTCACGGGCAGCTAAGCCCCGCAGCCGCGGCTTCAGGCCAACTCCCGGAGATACTCGAGCGTGTAGATCCCGCTGGAGTGCCCGTCGGAAAACCCGATCGCATAGGCGTACTGCCCCACCGGCCGCATCGCCGTGATCGCCAGCGGGGCGACCTCGGCCGGCGACAGCACCGGCAGCAGCCCGGGGGGCTGCGGGGCCGCCCGCTGCTCGCGGCAGGTGGCACAAGGGCAGGCATCGCGGAGCAGCCGCGGGGAATACACGCCCCGACCGCCGTCACTCCAGGTGATCTCGATCGCACCGGCCGCCTGCCCCGCGGCACAGCGGGCGATGGCGGTGGGAACAGGTCCGCTCATGCTCGGGTCCTCCGTTCGTCCACGATCCGCCGAGCCTTCCCCTCGAACCGCGGCAGGCTGCCCGGCGGCACCGCCCGCACGTCGACCCGCAGCCCCAGCCGCACCTGAAACTCCCGCGCCACCCGCTCGGGCGCGGCCAGCCGGTCCTCGATCTCGACCGCCAGTTCGTCGAGGCTGTCGCGGCTGCGGACGGTGACACGATACTCGACGACTTCGGGAAATCCGCGGACGATATCGTCGATCGCCCCGGGGAAGATATTCACGCCGCGGATCACGAGCATGTCGTCGACGCGGCCGAGGATGCCGCCATCGAGCCGCACCCAGGGGCAGCCCCCCGCCGCGATCTCGGCGTCCGTCGGCCACTGCGGCCGCACGAGGTCGCCCGTGCGATAGCGGATCACGGGGGCCCCGGCGCGGCCGAGCGTGGTGAGCACGAGCTCGGCAAGTTCGCCGGGCCGGGCGGCCGCGCCGGTCGTCGTGGAGAGAAACTCCGGATGGAACCACGGCTCGAGCACGTCGAGCCCCGGGCCGCGCAGGTCTCCCACGCCCCACGGGCCGACCTCCGTGGCCCCCGCATGGTCGAGCACCTCCGCGGCCCACAGCGCGGCGAGCCGACCGCGCACGGCGAGCAGCGAACCGCCCGGCTCGCCGGCCACGATCACCAGCCGCACGCCGAGCCGTTGCGGGTCGAGCTTCTCGGCCGCCGCCACCTCGGCCAGATGCAGGGCGTAGCTCGGCGTGGCCACGAGCACGGTGGCCCGCAGGCTGCGGGCGAGCTCGAGCCGGCCGCGGGTGGACAGGCCGCCGCTCGGAATCGCCATCGCCCCCGCCGCACGGGCCCCCTCGAAGCCGCTCCAGAAGCCGGCGTAGGGACCGAACGACGAGGCCACGAGCACCCGATCGCCCGGGCCGACGCCGCCGCGGGCGAGAATCTCCCGCCAGCACTCCATCCACCACTGCCAGTCCGCGGCCGTGTCGAACACGGGCAACGGGCGGCCGTGCGTGCCGCTGGTCTGGTGATACCGCACGTAGCGATCGACGGGCCAGGTGAGGTTCGCCGGAGTGCCTTCGGCGGCGGCCGCGACGAGTTCTTCCTTGGAGGTGAACGGCCAGTCGGCGAGCTCGTCGAGGGCGGCGATGGCGGTGGCGTCGCCGACCCGCGCGAGCTTTTCCGCATAGAAGCGGTTGTGCGGCAGGATCGCCCGCAGCAGGTCGCGAAGGCGATCGAGCTTCAGCGCGTCGAGAGCGGATCGGGAGGGAAGGCCGGGCATGGCCCGATTATGGCACGCCGAGGCCGGGGACGCCCTGCGTCGGCGCATTCCGCAGCGGCGGCTGCATGCCCTGGAGCGGACTCGCCGCCGGCGGGAAGGCCGGCCCCTGGTCGAAGGGCTGTGGCACCGGAGGCGGCCCCGCGGGAGGCGCGAACGGCCGGGGAACGGCGGCCGGCGGCGCAGGCAGAGGCTGCGCGGCGGCGGGAGGGATGGAGGACGGTGCGGCCACGGCGGCAGCCGGCCCCGCCGGCGGCAGGCTGCCCGCCGCGAGCCGCGCCTGCTCGGCGCGGGCCACGACCACCTCGGGCGGCGTCGCCGCGGCCGGGGCCATCGAGAGCGCGACCTCGCGCTCGTCGCGGATCTCCCAGGGGATGAGGTTCTCGCTCACGAAGTCGAGCGGGAAGTATTCGTACCACGGGATCGGGAACGGCTGGCGGACGGTGAGCGTCTCGTAGCCGTCCTTCACGAGGCGGATCTTCCGCGTGCCGTAGTAGACGAAGTCGTGCGACACCGGCGTCGTGCCGATCTGGTAGTCGTCCACGTAGACCAGCGCGCCGGGCGGATCGCTGCGGATCGTCATCCGCCGCTGCACGCAGCCGGTGGCCGCGACCGCGAGGAGCAGCATCGGGATCGAGCGGGCGAGGGAGTGCATGGGGGGACGATAGAAACCGCCCGCGACCGCCGCCAGAGCAGCCGATCTTTCCCCTTCCACGCCCGCCGCCTCGTATCGCCCCGTCCGGACAATCTGGCTAGACTTGGGAATCCGGTCGGTCCCCTTTCGTATTCGCTCCACCGCCGCCCCGAGGCACCGTCGCGTGGCCATCGGCTCCACCCTCGACTATTGCGACCGCACCGACGTCGGCCGCCGGCGGTCCAACAACCAGGACGCGAAGGCCGTTCTCGAGCCCTGGAACCGCGACATCTACAACCGGCGCGGCTGGCTCTTCGTGGTGGCCGACGGCATGGGCGCCCACGCCGCTGGCGAGATGGCCAGTGCCATCGCGGCCGAGCAGGTGCCGCTGGTGTACGAGAAGCTCGCCGGAAAATCCCCCGCGCGGGCGCTGCGGCAGGCGATCGAGCAGGCCAACACCGAAATCCACTCCAAGGGGGAGAGTTCGGTCGACCTCAAGGGCATGGGCACCACCTGCACGACGCTGGTGCTGGTGCCGCGCGGCGCCCTGGTGGGCCACGTGGGCGACAGCCGCGCCTACCGCGTGCGCGGCCGCCGCATCGAACAGCTGTCTCGCGATCACTCGCTGGTCTGGGAACTCCAGGATCTGCAGGCGGCCGGTGAGGCCGTGCCCGGGCTCGACCTGCGCGAGACGCCCAAGAACATCATCACGCGTTCGCTGGGCCCGCACCCGCAGGTGCAGGTCGACCTGGAGGGGCCGTTTCCGGTGGAGGAGGGCGACGTGTTCGTGCTCTGCAGCGACGGCCTCTCCGGGCAGGTCGCCGACGCGGAGATCGGCCTCCTCGCCGGCACGCTGCCGCCGCGGGAGGCGGCCGCGGCGCTCGTCGGCCTGGCGCTGGTCCGCGGCGCGCCCGACAACGTCACGGTGATCGTGGCCCGCGCCGGCGCGAAGGAGGTGTCGCAGGCGACGGCCGGCGACCCGCCCTGGCCGCTCACCGACGAACCCGCGGCCGCAGCGCCGCGGCCGGTGCCGTGGGGGTTGCTGGCCGCCGCGGCCGCGAGCCTGTTCGCGGCCCTGGTGGCCATCGGCATTTTGCAGGCTCCGGAAAACACCGACCTGAAGCGGGCCGTCGCGCTCGCGATCGCCGGGCTGGCGCTGCTGTCGTTCATCTCCACACTACTGTTCGCGTTTCTCGGGTTCCTGTTCCCCCACGGCCCCGCCCAGCGGATGCTGGCCGTCGGGGCGAAGCTCGGCGGCGGCCCTTACCGCAGCCATGACTGCGCGGCCACCACGGAACTCTTGGAGGGCATCGCGGCGAGCGTCGAGACCGCGGCGGAGGGGCTCGACGGCGCGCCGCGGGCCCGCGTCGAGGAGTCGGCCCGCCAGGCCCGGGCGCGGGCTTCTGCCGGCGATCACCGCGGGGCCATCGGCGCGGCGGCCGCCGCGATCGGGGTGTATGCGGCCGCCGTGGAGGCGGCGCGGGCCGAGGGCACCGGCCGCCAGGGCCGCTCGCCGGCCTGAAATCGGCCTGCCGGCGGCCGCGCCGGGGTCGCTACACTCCCCCGCCATGAAGATCCTCACCCGCTACGTGCTGACGGAGCTGCTCCAGGTGTTCCTGGTGACGCTCACGGCGCTGACGCTCTTCATGCTCATCATCGGGCTCGTCAAGGAGGCCCAGCAGCAGGGGCTGGGCCTGCTGCAGATCGTGATGCTCGTCCCCTATGTGCTGCCGGAGGCGATGCGGTTCGCCGTGCCGGGCACGATGCTCTTCGCCGTAGCCAGTGTCTTCGGCCGACTCTCGGCCAACAACGAGATCACGGCCCTCAAGGCGGCGGGCGTCACGCCGATGGCGGCCATCTGGCCCGCCGTGGGACTGGCGCTCGTCGTGAGCTTCGTTTCGGTGTGGCTCAACGACGTGGCCGTCACCTGGGGCCGCGACGGCGTGCGGCGGGTGGTGGTCGAGAGCGTGGAGCAGATCATCTACGGCCGGCTGCGGCAGCAGCGGTCCTACAGCACCTCGCAGCTGTCGATCAACGTCAAGGGCGTCGATGGCCGGAAGCTGATCCGGCCCACGCTCTCGTTCCAGTCGGGCGGCGGCGACAAGCCGGCGACGGTCTCGGCCAGCGAGGCCGAGCTGCAGGCCGACCCGGCGAAGAACGCCCTGATCGTGACCTTCCGCGACGGCACGCTCCACATGGGGGACGTGAAGGCATCGTTCCCCGACACCATCGTCCGCGAGGTGCCGCTCGACGCCGTGAGCCGCAAGGGGGCCACGTCCCGGAGCCCGTCGGAGATCGCGATGGCCGACTTCGCGGCCGCCCGCGTCGCCCAGACGGAGAAGATTCGCCAGGTGGAGCAGATGGCGGCGGGCAAGGCCGCCATGGGGATGCTCACCGGCCGGCTGGAGTGGACCACGCCGTGGGCGACCGAGCACGAGCGGCAGCAGCTCAAGCACGAGCGGCGCACCCTCGCCCGGATCGTCGTCGAGCCGTGGCGGCGCTGGGCCAACGGCTTCAGTGCCCTGTGCTTCGTGCTCGTGGGGGCGCCGATGGCGATCCGGATGCGGAACGCCGACTTCCTCACGAGCTTCTTCCTCTGCTTCCTGCCAATCCTGCTCGTCTACTATCCGGCGTTCATGCTCGGCGTGGACGGCGCCAAGGACGGCCGCCTGCCGCCGGTCGCGGTGTGGATGGGCAACCTGCTGATCGCCATCTGGGGCTGGTGGCTCCTCCGCCGCGCGGTGAAGTGCTGAACGGCCGAGCCCGCGGACAAGGCACGCCCGAGGCGGGCAGAATGCGGGACATGCCGACCGGATAGCCCGCCCCGTTGCCTGGAAACCCGAGGCGCGAGTTTTGATGTTGCCCAGAGTGGCTCGGCAGAGCGTCGCCGCTGCAGGAATCCGTTTGCGAACGTCGTTTTGCAGATCCTTTGCATCGGAAATCGGTCTCGTCATCCGCCCGAGAACCGCCGGGTGGAAACCCGGGAGCATGATCCACGCGAACCCGCGGCTTCGTGCCGCGGTTCGCTTGGCGGGCCGCCGCCCGCTTGGAATCAACCCGGCCCTCCAGGCCTGGCATCCACACAAAAAGCCCCGGGTGGAAACCCGGGGACTCCGGGTGTGAAAACCAGCCCGCCGTCCATGCCGGATGACGGCACGCAATTGCCCGGTTCAAACCCACATCGCATGGCACCCGGGAAGGTATGCGACCCGGAGTCCCCCGGCTTCCGCCGGGGGCTTTTTGTGCCGTTCGCGCGTGTCCCAAAAAGCCCCGGGTGGAAACCCGGGGACTCCGGGTGTGAAAACCAGCCCGCCGTCCATGCCGGATGACGGCACGCAATTGCCCGGTTCAAACCCACATCGCATGGCACCCGGGAAGGTATGCGACCCGGAGTCCCCCGGCTCCCGCCGGGGGCTTTTTGTGCCGTTCGCGCGTGTCACAAAAAGCCCCGGGTGGAAACCCGGGGACACCGGGTATGAAAACCACCCCGCCGTCCATGCCGGATGACGGCGCGCAATTTCCGGTTCAAACCCACATCGCATGGCACCCGGGAAGGCATGCAACCCGGAGTCCCCCGGCTTCCGCCGGGGGCTTTTTGTGGGAGCGCCAGGCCCGGAGGGCCGGGTTGTCTGCATGCGGGCGGAGGCCCGCCAAGCGAACTGCGGCACGATGCCGCAGGGTCGCGTACATCGAGTCCCCCGGCTCCCGCCGGGGGCTTTTTGTGGAAGCGCCAGGCCCGGAGGGCCGGGTTGTCTGCACGCGGGCAGCGGCCCGCCAAGCGAACCGCGGCATGAGGCCGCAGGTGACGTGACGCGCATTCCCTCAGCTCACGCTTCGGGCTTCCAAGCACCAGCACCAGCACCAGCACCAGCACCAGCACCAGCAACGGCAACGGCAACGGCAACGGCAACGGCACCAGCAAACGTGCATCGCGGCCGGCATCGCGCATCGCGGCCGGCGTCGGGCGGCCGCCCTACCGCTTCCGGGCCGCGATGTACACCTCGCCGAACCAGCCGGGCACGAGCCGGCCCCAGGCGAGATTGAACTGCTGCCACCAGCGCTGATCTTCCAGGAACATGCCGCTGGCACGGAGAAAGAAGGCGCCCCGCGCCTCCTCGATGTCGCAGCCGTTGCTGCGGGCGGCGACGTTGAACCGGCGGGCCGAGAGGGCCGAGACGTGGCCGTTGGAGTTGGTGTGGGCCCGCAGCCGCGGCTCCCGCAGCGGAATGAAGGGGTGCAGGTGCGAGGGGAAGCCGACGAGCAGCAGCGCTCCCGATGGCACCCGGGAGACGAGCTGGCGGATCGCCCGCTCGGGCTCGTAGAGATGCTCGAGCACGTGCAGGAGGACGTACACGTCGCAGTCGCCGGGGATCTTCTCCGGCTCGGTCTCGAAGTTCGCCTCGATCAGCCCGTCGTATGGCACCTTGGCCAGGTCGTCGTGGAGCAGCTTCATGTCCACGCCGATCCAGTCGCCGATCACGTCGTCAGGGTCGAGGCCGAGGTGCTCCAGGCCGCTGAGCACGTAGCGGAGCATGAGCCCGTGGGCGATGCCGATCTCGCAGACCTTGAGCGGCCGCCCGCGGCGGGCCGCCTCGCGGCCCAGCCAGTGAAACGGAATGAAGTAGCGGAGCAGCCGCGAGGGATACCGTCGCGACCGTTGCCGCTCCGTGAGCAGAAAGTCGTGGTCGCCCGTGATCCGGGCGTTGATCTCGTGATGCCAGGCCGTGGCGGCAAACAGTTCCGCCGGGCGGGCGCCGGCACGGGTCGTGATCATGATGGTCGAGCCTCCGGAATGGGGCGGGACGGTAGGCGGCCCGGCCCGGCCCGTCCAGCCCAGATCCCCCGGCAGGATGTCGGTTCCGGTTGCCGACGCGGGGAAAATCGGCACAATTTCGCCGATCCGTTCTTCTATCTGCCCAGTCAGGAGCCAGCCATGTCCCGTCCCGTCACGCTGTTCACCGGTCAGTGGGCCGACCTGCCCCTCGAGGATCTCGCCCGCAAGGCGCGGGGCTTCGGCTACCAGGGTCTCGAACTCGCCTGCTGGGGCGACCACTTCGACGTCAAGCGGGCCCTCGACGAGAGCGGCTACTGCGCGGCCAAGCGCGACGCGCTCGAGCGGCACGACCTCTCGGTCTACGCCATCTCCAACCACCTCGTCGGCCAGGCCGTGTGCGACCGGATCGACGAGCGGCACAAGGCGATCCTCCCGCCGCACGTGTGGGGCGACGGCAAGCCCGACGGCGTCAACAAGCGGGCCGCGGAAGAAATGAAGAACACGGCCCGCGCCGCCCAGAAGCTCGGCGTCTCGGTGGTCAACGGCTTCACCGGCTCGTCGATCTGGCACCTGCTGTACTCGTTCCCGCCGGTGCCGGAGTCGATGATCGCCGCCGGCTTCCAGGAGTTCGCCGACCGCTGGAACCCGATCCTCGACGTGTTCGCCGAGTGCGGCGTGCGGTTCGCGCTGGAGGTGCATCCCACCGAGATCGCCTTCGACATCTTCACCGCCCAGCGGGCCCTCGAGGCCCTCGGCCGCCGCGAGGAGTTCGGCTTCAACTTCGACCCGAGCCACCTCCACTGGCAGGGCGTCAGCTCGGTGGAGTTCATCCGCAGCTTTCCCGACCGCATCTATCACGTGCACGTCAAGGACGCGATCGTGACGCTCAACGGCCGCTCCGGGATTCTCGCCAGCCACATCAACTTCGGCGACCCGCGCCGCGGCTGGGACTTCCGCTCGCCGGGCCGCGGCGGCGTGGACTTCGAGGAGATCATCCGCGCTCTCAACCAGGTGGGCTACGAAGGCCCGCTGTCGGTGGAGTGGGAGGACTGCGGCATGGATCGCGAGCACGGTGCCGCCGAAGCGGCCAAGTTCGTCAAGAACCTCGACTTCGCGCCGAGCCGGCGGCAGTTCGACTCCGCCTTCGGCGACGAAGCCTGATCGACATGCTCCCCGGACGGCGGACGGGCTGGAGCGGACTGGCGGTCGCCTGGGCGGCCGCCCTGCCCGCGATGGTCGCGGTCGTCGAGATGGTCGCCGCCGCCGATCCGGCTCCGGACAAGTCGCTCGCCCAGCTCGACGAAACATTCGCCGCCGCCGCGCAGGGCTTGGTGCGCCGCGCGGAGGCGGGCGGCTGGCGGCAGCTCGCGGCGCTGATCGCATCCTGGAACCTGCCGGCGGAGGCCGACCGGCAGTTCGCCCTGGCGATCCCGGCCACGGTCTCGGCGCCCGAATGGATCGCCGCCGACGGCGAGCGGGAGATCTGGGCCGACTTCGTCGCCGCCCGGCAGGCCCGGGCGGCGGGGCTCTTCGAGCACGCCCGGTTCGCGGCCGCCGCGCACGACCGCGTGCCGACCCGTGCGGAGCAGGCCCAGCCAAACGCCGACCGTCCCCCGCTGTCGCAGCGGTCGTGCGCGGTGGTCAGCCTGCTGCATCGCGTGCTGCGCGACGACCCGGACCACGAACGGGCCCGCACCGCCCTCGGCTGGACGCGACGCGGCGCCGCGTGGGTGTGGCCGGAAGCGGCGCGGCGGCTCGACAAGGGAGAGGAGTTCGACGCCGCCTTCGGCTGGCTGCCGGCGGCGCGGATGGCCCGCTATCGTGCCGGCGATCGGTATGACCGCGGCCGTTGGCTCACGGCGGCCGACGACGACGCCCGGACCGATCTCGCCGTCGACAAGGGGCGGAAGTTCGACACGGACCACTGGGAGATCCTCGCCACCGCACCACTGCCCGCGGCCGCCGCCGTGGCCGCCGTGCTGGAGGAAACGTTCCTCGTCTGGCGGCAGGTGTTCGGGGCGTGCGGCGTGGAGCCCGCAGACCTCGAAAAACGTCTCCGCGGCCGCGGCCGGCTCCTGCCGCGCACGCCGTTCGCGGCGGTGCTCTGTGCGAACCGCGACCAATACGTGACGGAGCTGACCAAACTGGAGCCGACCATCGGCCGCACCGACGGCCTCTACTGGCCGCCGACGCAGACCGCCTGGTTCTTCGCGGCGCCGGCCGCGGCGGCCGGGGATGCGTTGCCGCAGCCGCGCACGGTGCACCACGAGGCGACCCACCAGCTGTTCTCCGAGTCGAGCCTGACGACGAAGAAACTGGCCGCCGCGGCCGGGGAGCGGTGCGGCTTCTGGGCGATCGAGGCGGCGGCCTGCTACATGGAGTCGATCCGGCCCGCGGCCTTCGGCTGGACCGTCGGCGGCCGTGACGCGGGCCGCGTGCCTGCCGCCCGAGAGCGGCTTCTGGAGGACGACTTCTACGTGCCGCTGGAGGAGCTCACGGCCCTGGGCCGCATCGCCTTCCAGGCCGACACCCGCCTGCCGCAGATCTACAGCCAGATCGCCGGCCTCGCCGACTTCTTCATGAACGGCCAGCGCGGCCGCTACCGCGAGGCGTTCGTCGAGTATCTCGCGCGGGTCTACGCCGGCACCGCCGATCCCGAAACCCTGTCTCGCCTCTGTCGGCAAAAATACGCCGACCTCGACGCCGCCTACCGCCGCCACCTCTCGCAGTGACGCGGCGAAAATTCCCGAACCTGCTTCAAGAGGTTCATCGAGGTCGGCCAAGGGTCGGGGGATGCCCCTGCCACGTCTCCGGACGTTCTCTGCGGGCATCCGGCCCTCCGCTCACTGCATGTCCGCTGCGCTCCGGCATCCTTGCCTGCGCTTGCTTCCATAGCCCGGCGACATGGCAGGGGCACCCCCTCCCCGCTGTGTTCCACGACTCAGAAGTTCCGTTCACGTCACCTCCCGTGACATGAGGGTGGGGTTGCCCGTGCCCTGAGAGCCGGCGTAGTTGGCCAGCGGAGACATGGATGTCGGAGCGCAGCCAACTCCGAGTGAGTGGAGGCCGGGACGGCCGCAACGAACGTCCGGCGACGGGGCACGGGCAACCCCTCCCGGGCCCCGCGTTGACGGCGCTGCGCCGCCGTTCCTACACTCGCCGCGTTCCGAGCACACCCGAAGGAGCCCCCATGTCAGCCCCCTCCGCGGCCCCCGCGCGCCCCGCCGCCACCGACCTCGACCGCCTGGCGATCGACACCATCCGCACCCTCTCCATGGACGCCGTCGAGGCGGCCAAGAGCGGGCATCCGGGCACGCCGATGGCCCTGGCTCCGGTCGCGTTCACGGTGTGGAAGGATTTCCTGCGCTACGACCCGGCCGACCCCGCCTGGCCGAACCGCGACCGGTTCGTGCTCTCCTGCGGCCACGCCTCGATGCTCCTCTATTCGCTGATCCACCTGGCCGGCATCCGCCGTGGCGGCCCGACCGACGCGGACCGCCGTGAGCCGGCGGTCTCGCTCGAGCAGATCAAGCGGTTCCGCCAGCTCGACAGCGTGTGCGCCGGCCACCCCGAGCACCACATGACAGCCGGCATCGAGACGACCACCGGCCCGCTCGGGCAGGGCTGCGGCAACTCCGTCGGCATGGCGATCGCTTCGCGATGGCTGGCGGCCCGCTACAACCGCCCCGGCCACACCCTCTTCGACTATGACACCTACGTGCTGTGCAGTGACGGCGACCTGATGGAGGGCGTGGCTGCCGAGGCCGCGTCGATCGCCGGGCATCTGGGCCTGGCCAACCTGTGCTGGATCTACGACGACAACTCGATCACGATCGAGGGTGAGACGCACCTGGCGTTCACCGAAGACGTGGCACGGCGATTCGAGGGGCTCGGCTGGCGGATCGAGCACGTGGCCGACGCCAACGACGCCGCCGCCCTGCAGCAGGCCCTGCGGGCCTTCAAGGCGGAGCAGAAGCGGCCGACGCTCGTGATCGTGAAGAGCGTGATCGGCTACGGCGCGCCGAAGAAGGCCGGCTCCCACGAGGCGCATGGTGCACCGCTGGGGGCGGAGGAGATCGCCGGCGCGAAGGCAGCCTACGGCTGGCCGGCCGACGCACAGTTCCGCGTGCCTCCCGAGGTGCCGGAGCACTTCGCCCAGACGCTCGGTGCCCGCGGCCGGCAGGCCTACGAGGGCTGGCAGAAGTCGGTGGCCGACTACTCCAAGGCCCACGGCGATCTGGCCGGTGAACTGCGCGACTTCCTCGACGGCCGGCTGCCGCCGGGCTGGGACAAGGGCATTCCCTGCTTCCCGGCCGACCCCAAGGGGCTCGCCAGCCGCGTCTCCTCGGGCAAGGTCATCCAGGGCATCAGCGCCGGCGTGCCGTGGTTCCTCGGCGGCTCGGCCGACCTCGCCCCCTCGACGATGACACTCGTGCCCGGCGCCGGCGACTTCGGGCCCGGTGGCTACGCCGGCCGCAACTTCCACTTCGGCATCCGTGAGCACGGCATGGCGGCGGCCTGCAACGGCATGTCCCTGTCGGGCCTGCGGCCCTACTGCGCGACCTTCTTCGTGTTTCTCGACTACCTCAAGCCGGCGCTGCGGCTCTCGGCGCTCGGCGGCCTGGGCGTGATCTACGTCCTCACCCACGACTCGATCGGCCTCGGCGAGGACGGGCCCACGCATCAGCCGATCGAGCAGCTCGCCAACGCCCGTGCGGTGCCCGGGCTGTCGGTGTTCCGCCCCGGCGACGCGAACGAGGTGGCCGAGGCCTGGCGGGTGGTGATGGCCCGGCCCGACCGGCCGGCCGTGATCGTGCTCTCCCGGCAGAACATCCCCACGCTCGACCGCGCGACCTACGGCGCGGCCACAGGCACGGCCCGGGGCGGCTACGTGCTGCTCGACGCCCCGGGCGGCAAGCCCGACTGCATCCTCATCGGCACCGGCAGCGAGGTGCAGGTCTGCCTCGACGCGGCCGCGCAACTCGCCGCATCGGGCGTGAAGGCCCGCGTCGTCAGCCTGCCGAGCTGGGATCTCTTCGAGGAGCAGGACCCCGCCTATCGCGAGAGCGTGCTGCCCGCGGCGGTCACGGCCCGCGTGGCCTGCGAGGCGGCCTGCGGCTTCGGCTGGGAAAAATGGATCGGGTTCCGCGGCCGCTTCGTGGGGATGCGGTCGTTCGGCGCGTCGGGCCCGGCCCCCGCCCTCTACAAGCACTTCGGCATCACGCCCGAGGCCGTCGCCCAGGCGGCGCGGGAGTCGCTGGGGGCGGGGGTGTAGCGCCGGTCTTATACGGCTCACACGTGAGCCTCGCGCACGAACCTCTCCTGGCAACAACGGCGAGTGAGGGATTGCCCACGCCCCGGGAGCCGGCGTATGCAGACAAGCGAAGCAAGGATTGCGCAGCGCAGTCTGCATCCGAGAGAGCGAAGGGCAGCGGGCACCGATCCGCCGGCGGCGGATTGGTCGACGCAGCGAACGTCCGGCGATGGGGCGCGGGCAGTCCCGACCAGCGTCACGCGCGAGGTTCAAGTGTGAAGCGTCTTAGACCGTCGTCCAGCGGTCGCAGCGTCCGCCCGGTCAGGGCTGGTCGTGGGAATCGCCGATGACGGCGTCCTCGGAGTCCTTGCCCGCGGCGACCTTGCCTTCGTGATTGCGGTACATGTGGTCGTCGCCGTGATGGAGGCCGTCGGGCAGGATCCGCTGCACGCGGCCGTCTTCGTAGAGCACGTGATGAATGCCCTCGGGATGGTTGTCGCTCCGCTCATCGGTGTGATCGGGGGCGTCGGCCATGATCGGGTGGTGGGCACGCCGCTGGTTGCGGTTCGGCTGGAGCACGCCCATCGGGTCGCGGTGGCCGAGGGTGTAGCCGTAGTCGCCCCCCATGGTCCGCACCATCTCCTCGAATCGCGGCGTGCCGACGGCCGCCTCGAGCTCCGCGAGCGAGGGCACGCGGAAGCCGCCGCGGCGGGCGAGCTCCGTGTCGGGCACGAGCACGGTGCCGTCGTCGGCCACCAGGCGGTGCTCGGAGACGAGCGTTGGGGCGTAGAGGCCGGCCCGCGACAGCGGGCCCGTGCTCGGCGGCGTGGGATACATGCGGTGCGATTCGGCGAACCCCTGCAGGCCTGTGGAGAGCCGTTGCAGGTTCCTTTCGGCGCGGCGGGCCCGGGCCTCGGTGATCGAATCGAGCAGCAGCGGCGCGACGAGCACGCAGGCGGCCAGCGCCGTGGCGGCCATGATCGTGCGGTCGAGCCAGGCCCGCGGGCCGGCGCCACTCCGCTCCAGTTCCGCCGGCATCACCGGCCGCGGGGCGGGCCTGACGGGAGCCTCCCGCCGCGGAGCGGATTGCGCGGCGATGAACCGCATCGTGCGCCCGGCCAGCCCGGGCGGCGGCGGACACGGGTCGCGGTCGCGATCCAGAGGCCTGACCGCAATTCGCAAGGCGTCGAGATCCTGGCGCAGGGCGGGGCCGATCTGCGGATCGGCCAGCGCCATCTCCACCTGCATCGACTCGGCATCGTCGAGGGCCCCGAACAGGTAGCCGACGAGTTGCTCTCGCATCGATGTCCGTTTCATAGCCATCATGCCTCCGGGATGGGCCCGCGGCCGCTCCGGCGCCACGACTCGTTCAGTTTCAAGACGGCCGCGTGCAGCCGGCTCTTCACGGTCCCCACCGGAATGCCGAGCACGTCAGCCGCCTCACGATATTTCATGCCCTTGTGGTAGACGAGCAGCAACGCCTGCTTGAGGCCGTCGGGCAGTTCGTCCACCGCCGACCGCACCCACGCCTTCGACTCCTCGCTTTCCATCTGCTCGTCGGCCGTCTGCTCCGCACCCGACAGCATCTCCACGAGCGAACCGACGTCGTCCTCACCGCCCGTGCGGTTGTCGAGGCTCACCATGCGATGGCGGCGGTTGCGCCGCTGCGCGTCGATGGCCTGGTTGGTCGCGATCGTGTAGAGCCAGGGCCGGAACCGGCGGCCTTCCTCGAACTGCTCCTTCTTCAGATGCACCTGGAGAAACGTCGCCTGGAACACGTCCTCCGCCATCTCCGCGCTGCCGAGGTAGCGACGGAGATAGCTGAACAGTTCCACCTCGTACCGATGGACGAGCGACTCGAACGCGGCCGCGTCGCCCTCCGCACGACTGCGTCGCAGCAGCTCCTCGTCAGAGGGCCCGGCAACAGCCGCGCCCCCTCCGGAGACGGGCATGCCGTCGTGTCCGGAATCGCGGCGCGGGTCATGCAGATCCATGCTTGAGTACGGCCACGGGGGGCGAACGGTTCGGTGCGGGGCGGGAAAAGACCTCCCTGCCGAGTATAGCCGGGGCCACCGGGCTGCGCCGCAGCGGCCCGGCGCACCGCAACCCCATGTGGGATTTGACTTTCCGCCGCGGCAGCCCGGCGATCCGTCGCCCGCCGCCCTGGACCGCCCCGCCAACTCCCCGCCGGACCGCAGCGGCGGCGGGCTCACTCCAGCCCGTAGGCGCCGGCGACGGGGATGTCGATGCCGCGGCGGGTCGCGAACTGCGTCCGTGACAGGAACCGCGGCTCGAGGTTGAACGTCACGCCCACGTTGTTGCGGCTGTAGTCGACATTGAAGCCGAAGGTCATCAGGAACGACTCGCCGATCCGCACGAGCTGGAAGTTCTGGCCGATGTTGCGGCCCGTGAGGTCGATCGCCGAGCCGAAGGAGCTCGCCCACTTGGGACTCATGCGGTAGGTGTAGGAGCCGGTCAGCACCGCGGCATTGATCGGACCGCCGAACTGATTGAAGCCCACATAAAAGCTGCCGCGCGGCGTGCGGTTGAGCAGCGCGCCGACGGTGTACAGCTGTTGGCCGCCGGAGAAGAAGTCGACGTCGGCGGTGGAAAGCACCGTCGTGCGGTCACCCACGTGCCAGCGGAAGTCGTACTGCCACAGGCCCATCACCTGGCCAAAGTTCTGGCTCTCCACGGGGAACAACTCGCCGTCGATGTCGAGCGTGATCCAGTCGATGATCCGCCGGTTGCCCTGGGGGCCGCGCTTCGTCTGCCACCGCTGTCGGGCGGCCAGGCGGAAGACCGTCAGGTCGTTCGCGATCTCGGTGGGCCCGGTGACCCAGCTGGCGAGGCCCCGGCGGACGGCGTAGGTCCGCGGGTCGTACTTGTTGTCCGGGCCGAAGACGAGCGGCGCGGCCAGCGGGATCGCCTGCCCCGGTACTGCGCCGTAGTCCCAGTAGGGGATGTTGCGGCGGTATTGGTTGATCGCATCGTCGTCGATCTGATCGTAGAGCGGGAACTGGTCGATGCTCTGCGTGGCGTCGGCGTAGGCGAACTCAGCCTCGAACACGACCTTGTGGGCGAGGCCGTGCACGTTCCACAGCTGGCTCTCCACGGTGTTGTCGGCCGTCCACATCGGCAGGCTGGAGCGGATGCCCACCTGTCCGTAGGCCCGGTCGATCGGCGACTGGGTGATGTCCTGGCCCCAGTGGGCGAGCTCGCCCAGGGCGTAGGGCACGATCTTCACGGCGCCGGCCTGGAACGGCAGGTCGAGCTCCTGCCGCGTGGCGATCCGCTCGCCGATCACGTCGTTCTCGTAGGGCAGGGTCGTCCAGATGTTGAGCCCCTGCCCCGGCGTCGGCGTCTGCGGCAGGCTCTGGCGCACATACGAGATGCTGGAGTGCTCGTACCACGACACGGCATCGTTGAGCAGCGGCTGGGCCATCCAGTAGTGGTCCAGCCGCGGCCACCACTCGCTCTGCGTGAAGAACGGATCGACCCGCACGCTCGTCAAGAGCCGCAACTCGCGGTTCTCGATCGGCCGGCGCAGATCGAGCCAGGTCCGCTGCTCGTAGCCCTCCTCCCATTCGGCCTCGTAGTACTCCTCGAGGAAGTTCATGTCGCTGATCCAGCCCGCGGTGCCGCGGGCCTGCCAGCCGCCGAAGAAGCTGTCGGTCGTGCCGCCGAGGTCCTGCCGGTGCCGCCAGAACGAGCGGCCGCGGAAGGTGCGGCTGGGGAAGCCGGGATAGGTGAAGTCGCGGCGATAGAGGCCGAGGTTGTCGCGGCCCACGTCGCCCACGAACCAGGCGTCGAGGTCGCCGCTGGCCGGCGTGCCGAGGCCGAGAAACTGGGGCCGGTTGTAGAGCAGCGACGTGCCGCCGCCCGGCCCGCGCAGGCTCAAGTAATCGACGTCGAAGTCCCAGTCGACGCCGTCAGGCGGCCGCCGCCAGCCGAACACCTGGAAGGCGTCCCAGCCGGTGAGGATCTGCGTGCCGAAGATCCGGTCATTCTTCACCTGCGCGTTGTTGATGTAGAACGTCGGCTTCTTGGCGTTGGTCGCCAGCACCGGCCACCACAGCACGGGCACGCCGCCGAGCGTCACGGTGTTGCCGCGGCTGGTGACGAACTGCTGGTGCTCGACCTGCGGCTCGCCGGTGAGCGGATCGACCGCCGGCTGCCCGAACGGGCCGGCCAGCGGGATCTGCTCGTCGGTGAACTCCAGCTCCCGCGAGCGGAACTCCCAGCTCGGCACACCCAGCCGGCTCGAGGTCAGGCCGGTCTGCGTGGCGACGAACCGGCTCCGGTCCACCTGGCGGAGCACGTCGGCCCGGAGGCGGACGGCGCCCGAGTAGTTGTCGACCGGCGTGAGGACCGTCGCCCCGGTGATCACGCCGCTCGACCGCGGCACGTCGTAGAACATGCTCACCGCCTCGACCACCCGCTGCCCCTGGCGGAAGATGACGTTGCCCTCCATGTAGAGCTCGAGCGGCACGTCGGCCCCCTGCCCCGCGCCGCCGTTCAAGTCGGGCTGTCCCTGGCCGCGGGTCCAGATCACGAGCCGGTCGGCGGAGATGTCGAGCGGCCCGGCGGGATCGACGCCGTCCACCACCAGGTTCACGCCCGACGTGATCACGGCCACCCACTCGTTGCCGCCAGGGCTGGGGAACCACTTCACCGCCAGCGGCACGCTCGACCGCGGAAACGCCCGCAGCCGCCGCGTGGCGGTGGCCGTCGCCACCTGCGGCACGGCGGGCGGGCCGAACTCGCTGAATTGCGTCCGCTGGATGGGGTTGCCTTCCGTCGCGGCGGCGAGGGCACCGGTCGTCTCCGCTCCGTCGCCCGGAGACTCCGCGGGGCGTGGGGCGGGCAGCCCCTCCGCCGGCTGTCGATACACCGGCGGCGTTCCGGTCGCGGCCAGGACGCTGGCGAAGTCGAGTGTCGGATCGCGGAGCGTCCAGAAGCGGCCACTCCACCGCGGGCCGCGCACGCTCGAGGCGAGCGCGTCGGTCGCCGCGCCGGCGACCGACTCCACCCGCACATCCCCGGCCATGCGCACCAGCACGCTGCGGACCCGCGGCCGCGGCCCGGCGTCATCCTCCGCCACGGCGCCGGAGTCCTGCTCGATCCACACGACCGCCTCGTGACCACTGGCCTCGGTCGTGCCCTGCGCGATGCGGACGCCGCCGGTCAGATGCCAGACGTCATACGCGCCCTCGGTCCAGCGGGCCGCCTGCGTCGCCTTCACCTTCAGCGGCTCGCTCGGATCGACGCTCGGCACCTCGATTCTGCCCGCCTCGGCAATCGCGGCCGCGAGGCCTCGGGCCGGCAGCGCGGCGAGGGCGCCGGAGGTGGCAGGCAGCGTGGCTCCCTCGGCTGGCTCCGCGGCGCGGGCGGCGATCGGCATGGCGACGACCGCCACCATCATCACCACCAGGAGTCGTGCCGGCGCGCACGGCGGCCGCGAACCGGCAGGCGGTCCATGACGGATGGGCGCGGCGATGCTGTCGCGGAGTGGCACGCGGTGCGGCGGTCTCGGGAGCGGCGGGCGCAGGGCCCGGCCTGAAAAATCGCGGGACTATAGAAGTGGCCACGAAATGCGGTCAAGGCATCACCGGCAGGCACGGCAAACCGGAAAACCTGCGCGGTTCCGGCGGTCTTCAGGGTAAAATGGCTCGCTGCGCGGCTCCCCTCGGCACCCCGCCGACCCGCCGCGGCACCGCCGCCAGCCGCGCGCCCATGCCACGTGCCACGTCCGCCACCGTCGCCGACCGCATCGCGGGCTGGCTGATCGCCTGGCGGCTGCCGCTCGCCGTGGCGGCCATCGCCCTGGCGGCGGTCTCCGTGGAGCGATCGCGGCATCTCGAGTTCTCGCGGTCGATCGACGCCATGTTCGACCGCACCGATCCGGCGCTCGTGCCCTACCGGCGGATCGCCCGCACGTTCGGCTCCAGCGAGGTGGTGCTCGCGGCGTACGACGATCCCGAGCTGTTCTCGCCCGCCGGCATCGACAGGCTGCGCCGCCTCACCGATCGGCTGGCGGCCACGCCGGGCATCGCCTCGGCCTCGAGCCTCTCCAGCACGCCGCTCGGCCAGCGGATCATCGACCTCGACTCGAGCCCCACGGCCCGCAAGTTCGTGCGGCTCATGGAGGGCTACGCGGTGGGTGCCGATCACCGCACGGCCGGCGTCGTCTGCGTGCTGGAGCCGCCCGCGCCGCGGTTGGTCTCGGCCCGTGAGCAGGCGGTCTCGCGGGCCGACACCATCGACCGCCTGCAGGCCATCATGGCCGAACTGCCGGCCGGCACGGTCGCGGGCGAGCCGGTGATGCTGCGGGAAGGGTTCGCGATGCTCGAACGCGACGGCAACCTGCTCGGCACGGCCAGCGGCATTCTCGCCGGGCTGGTGCTCCTCGTTTCGTTCCGCAGCCTCCGCTGGCTGCTCGTGCCCCTGGCGGTCGTGCTCCTCGCCCTGTGGATGACTCGGGGCGGACTCGCGGTGCTGGGGCTGAAGTTGACGATGGTCTCGACCATGCTCTCCGCGATGATCACGGTGGTGGGCATCGCCACCGTCACGCACGTGATCGTCGAGTTCCGGCGGCAGCGCGGTCTTGGGCACGAGCCGGCGGCGGCGCTCCGCGCCGCGATCGCCGGCCTGTTCTGGCCGATCCTGGGTGCCATTGCGACCGACGTCATCGGCTTCGGCTCGCTGATCTTCAGCCGCGTGGGGCCGGTGCACGACTTCGGCGTCATGACCTCGATCGGCGCCGGGATGGTGCTCCTGGCGGCGGGCCTGGCGATCCCCTGCCTGGCGCTCGCCGGACGGTTCGACGCCGACCCGCGCCGGGCGTGGGGCGAGAGCGTGCTCGATCTCGGCCTCGACCGGCTGGTGCGGCGGATCGTGCGGCACCCCGGGCCCATTCTCGCCGTGTCGTGCGCCGTGGTCGCCGTGGCCGTGGCCGGCATGCGCTGGCTGGAGGTGGAGACCGATTTCACCCGCAATTTCCGCGACACCAGCCCCGTCGTCGCCTCCTACGACATGGTCGAGTCACGGCTCGGCGGCGCCGGCGTGTGGGACGTGCTCGTGCCGGCCGCCGCCCCGATCGACGGTCCCACGGTGACACGGCTCACGCGGCTCGCCGACCGACTGCGGACCGAGGTTACGGTCTCCGACGGTAACGGCGGCTCGCGGCCGGCCCTCACGAAGGTGATGAGCGTCGCCGACGTGCTCGCCGCGGTGTCCCCCGTGTCGCTCGAGCAGCTCCAGGCCAGCCGTGTCGGCAACTGGATCGTGACCCGGGCGGTGGAGCTGCTCCAGGAGCAGATGCCGCAGATGGGCCGGGCTCTGATCGGCCGCGATCCGCTCGATGACTCCACCTGGCTGCGGATGACCCTTCGCGCCCGCGAGCGGCAGCCGACCGAGGCGAAGCGGTCGATCATCGCCCAGGTGCAGCGGATCGTCTGCGAGGAGTGTCCGGCGGCCGACGGGCGGCCCGGCGGCGAGGTGACCGGGTTTTTCGTGCTGCTCGCCCAGCTCGTCCACCGGATGCTCGCCGACCAGTGGCTCACGTTCGCGATCGCGACCGGCGGCATCTTCCTGCTCCTGGCCGTCGCCTTCCGCAGCCTGCTGCTGGCGGCGATCGCGCTGGTGCCCAACGCCCTGCCGATCTTCGTGGTCCTCGGCCTGATGGGCTGGGCGGGCGCGCGGATCAACATGGGCACGGCAATGATCGCGGCGGTGTCGATGGGGCTGTCGGTGGACAGCTCGATCCACTACATCGCCGCCTTCCGCCGCCGCCTGGCCGCCGAGGGAACCTGCGCCGCCGCGCTCGAGACAGCCCATCAGACGGCCGGCCGGGCGATGGTCTTCTCGACGCTCGCCCTCGTCGTCGGGTTCCTGGCGCTCACCACCAGCGGCTTCGTGCCGACTGTTTCCTTCGGCTGGCTCTCCTGCCTGACGCTGCTCGGCGGCCTGTTCGGCAACCTCGTCGTCCTCCCCGTGCTCCTGGTCTTGACGGCGGGCCGGCGGCCGACCGACTCCCCAGCGGCGGAAAACCCGGTACAACAGGCGGCCTGGCACTGATCCCGCACAGGAGGCCACCATGCCCACCCCGCCCCGCGCCGCCGTCGAGTTCTCGCCCGTCCGCTCCGCCGACACCGCCGGCCGCATCGTCGCCGAGCCGACGGCCAGGCCCGAGACGATCGCCGCCGACGCCCTGGTCGTCTTCATGGCCGAGGGGGCGGTCGGCGCAGGCTCCGCCGCGGCGCTCGACCGGGTGACCGGCGGCCTGCTCGGCCGGCTGGCGGCCGCCGGCGAGCTCGGCGGCAAGCGGTACGAGTGCGTGTCGCTGCTGGCGGCCCCCGGCCTCGCCGCCGGCCAACTGCTCGTGGTCGGCCTGGGCAAACGGGAGGAGGTCGATGCCGGTGTGCTGTACAAGGCAGCGGCCACCGCGGCGCGGCAGCTCGCCGGCCGGCCGCGGGCGCAGGTCGTGTTCGTCGCCGACGGCTCCTGGACCACGCGGCAGGTGGAGCAGGCGGTCGCGGGCGCCGCCGTCGGCATGGTCGGCCAGGACCTGTATCGGGCCGATCGGCGCCGCACGCCCTTCGGCGCCACCGTCTGGACGGCCGCGTCGCCCGAGGCCGTCCGCGCCGGGGCCACGATCGCCGACGGCGTGAACCTCGCCCGGCGGCTGGTGAACACGGCCCCCGACGATCTCTATCCGCAGTCGTTCGCCGACGAGGCGGCGGCCGTGGCCGGCCGCACGGGCATGGAGATCGAGATCTGGGACGAGGAGCAGCTCCTCCGCGAGCGCTGCCAGGCGATCCTGGCGGTGGGCCGGGGCAGCAGCCGGCCGCCCCGGCTGGTGATCCTTCGCTACCGCGGCCCCGGCAGGCAGGACGGCCCGCCCGAAGTGGCCCTCGTGGGCAAGGGCGTGACCTTCGACTCCGGCGGCCTGTCGCTCAAGCCCAGCGACAGCATGCTGACGATGAAGTGCGACATGGCCGGCGGCGCGGCGGTGCTGGCCGCGGCGGCGACGATCGCGGCGCTGAGGCTGCCCGTCCACCTCGTGGCGGCCATCGGCCTGGTGGAAAACATGACCGGCCCTGCCGCCTACAAGCTCGGCGACGTGATCACGGCCCGCAGCGGCACGACGATCGAGGTCCACAACACCGACGCCGAGGGCCGGATCGTGCTCGCCGACGTGCTCGACGTCGTCCGCGGCCTGCAGCCCGCGCGGATCGTCGACGCCGCCACGCTCACCGGCGCCTGCATGGTCGCGCTCGGCCACGACGTGGCCGGCCTGTTCACCAACGACCAGCCCTGGTGCGATCGGATCGCCGCTGCCGCCCGGGCCGTCGGCGAGCCGGTCTGGCAGCTGCCGATGTACGCCGACTACGACGAGCAGATCAAGAGCGAAGTCGCCGACATCAAGAACGTGGGCGATGGCCGCTGGGGCGGCTCGATCACGGCCGCGAAGTTCCTCGAGCGGTTCGTGGGGGGCATCCCCTGGACGCACATCGACATCGCCGGACCGGCCTTCGCCGAGAAGCCGAAGCCCTGGACCGACGGCGGCGGCACGGGTGCCATGGTGAGGCCGTTCGTTGAGCTCATCCGCGGCGGGTGATGGTGCGGGTTCGAACCGGGGAAACGCATCCCGGCGTGCGGCATGGACGGCGACGTGGTTTTCAGGCCCGGTGTCCCCGGGCTCCCGCCCGGGGCTTCTTGGGGACGAACACACGCGAACGACACAAGAAGCCCCCGGCGGAAGCCGGGGGACTCCGGGTCGCATGCCTTCCCGGATGCCATGCGATGCGGGTTCGAACCGGGGAAACGCATCCCGGCGTGCGGCATGGACGGCGACGTGGTTTTCAGGCCCGGTGTCCCCGGGCTCCCGCCCGGGGCTTCTTGGGGACGAACATACGCGAACGACACAAGAAGCCCCCGGCGGAAGCCGGGGGACTCCGGGTCGTATGCCTTCCCGGATGCCATGCGATGCGGGCTCGAACCGGGGAAACGCATCCCGGCGTGCGGCATGGACGGCGACGTGGTTTTCAGGAACTAAAGAAGCGTGTCCAGTTCGTCGACGAGCTCGCCGAACCGCGCCAGCGCCGTGGCGACGGGCTCCGGCTTCTCGAGGTCCACGCCCGCGTCGCGGAGCAGGTCGAGCGGCCACTTCGCCGAGCCTCCCTTGAGGAAGCCGAGGTAGCGGTCGAGGGCCCCCGGCTCCTGGTCGACGACCTTCTTGGCCAGCGTGATCGCCGCCGCCAGGCCGGTGGCGTATTTGTAGACGTAGAACGCGTTGTAGAAGTGCGGGATCCGCAGGCATTCCAGTTCGAGCTGCGGGTCGATCACGAACCGGGGCCCGAAGTAGGCGTCGAGCAGTTCCCGATAGATCGCCCGAATCCGCTCCAGCGTCAGCGGCTCGCCGGCCTCTGCCGAGGCGTGGCTCCTCCGCTCGAACTCGGCGAACATCGTCTGCCGCACGATCGTCGCCCGGATCGAGTCGATCTCCCGGGCCAGGATCGCCGCCCGCTCCTTGTTCGTCGTCGCCCGCGCGAGCAGGAGCCGCGTCAGCAACTGCTCGTTGAAGGTGCTGGCCACTTCGGCCACGAAGATCGTGTAGCCCGAGTACTGGTAAGGCTGGGCCTCCGCCGAATAGCGGGTGTGCATGGAATGCCCCGCCTCGTGCGTGAGCGTGAAGACATGCTCGATCACGTCCTCCTGGAAGTTCATGAGGATGTAGGGATCGGAGTCGTAGGTGCCGGAGCTGAAGGCCCCCGACCGCTTCCCGGCGTTCGGATAGCGGTCGCACCAGCGGCCGCGCAAGCCCTGCTCCAGGCGGCCGCAGTAGTCTCCACCCAGCGGCGCGAGCGATTCGATCACTACCTGCACCGCCTCGTCCCAGGTGTGCCGCTGCTCGAGCTCCGGCACCAGCGGCACGTAGCAGTCGTAGTGATGGATCGCGTCGAGCCCCAGAACACGCTTCCGCAGGTCGTAGTAGCGGTGCACGACCGGCAGGTTGGCACGGACGGCCGCGATCAACTGGTCGTAGACCGCCAGCGGGACGTTGTCGGCGAACAGGGCCGCCTCGACCGCCGCCGGGTAGTTACGGACGCGGGCCGCGTAGACGTCGCGCTCGTTGGAGCCCGAGAGCGTGGCCGCGAGCGTGTTCGCATGGGCCTCGTACTGGTCGTAGAACTGGTGAAACGCCGTCCGGCGGACGCCCTGAGCCGTGTCGTGAAGGAGGGTGGTGAACGTGGCGTTCGAGAGCTCGACCCGTTCCCCCTTGCCGGTCGTGACACTGCCGAACTTGAGATCGGCGTCGGTGAGCTGGCGGAACACTTTCCCGGCGGTGCCGGCGAACGTGCCCTGCATCGCCAGCAGTTTCTCCTCCGGCTCCGAGAGCGTGTGGGCCCGGGTGCGGACGATCCGCTCGAGCATGAGCCGATACGGGGCGAGCACCGGCAGGTCCATCCAGGCGGCGAGCTGCGCCGGCTCGATCGCCATGATCTCGGGCCGGATGAAGCTGGCCGCCTCGCCCGCCCGGGTGGAGACGTGCTGGAACCGGCCAACCATCCGTTGGGCGGCGGCCGCCGCCTGATCCTCGCTGGCCCGCAGATGCGCGTAGGTGCCGAGCCGGTCCCCCTCGCGGTCGAACGCCAGATCGTGCTCCAGGCAATCGGCGAGCCGCTCCGGCGCCGACCCGAGCGTGCCCGCATAGGCAGCGAACTGCCCGATGCGGTCCTCCCAGGCCGCCAGCGCCTCCTCCCACTGGGCATCGGAGCGGCACAGGCTCGCGAGGTCCCAGGTGTCGCCGACCGGCACGTCCTTCCGGGCCGGCAGTTTCTTTTCGATGCTGGTGTCGCTCATGGGGATTCTTTTCGAGGGGGTTGGCGTCTCTCTGGAATGGCCGGGTCAGGCTTTTCGTCAGGCCGCAGCTCGTGATGGGGGAAGGCATGCCCCACAGAGCGGCGGTCTCTGACCGCCGTGTCCCCCGCCTTCCGCCTGGGGTTTCTCGCGCCTTTCGCTCGTGATCCATCCAAGAAGCCCCGGGCGGGAGCCCGGGGACTCCGGGCATGAAAACCACCCCGCCGCCCATGCCGCACGACGGCACGTGATCCCCCGGTTCGAACCCGCATCACATGGCACCCGGGAAGGCATACCACCCGGAGTCCCCCGGCTTCCGCCGGGGGCTTTTTGTGCCGTTCACGCGCGTCAAGCCGAGCGCAAGACCGGAGAACTTGCACAACCAAAACTCGCGCCTCGGGCTTCCCACCAGTGCCGCCGTAATGCCGCATGGGCGATTGTTTACCCCAACCCTTCAAGGCCAAAAGGCAGCGCCGTCGACCACCTGATGCTTTCGAGAAGGTGTTTTTACTGGGCACGGCCCCCACGGGGAGGCCCGGGGTGGCCCATGCCCGAGGGCGGGCTGTGGGAGCAAGCGGAGCCATGAATGGCGAAGCGCAGCGGACACGCAGAGAGCCGCGGCCTGGAGAGCCGCGGCGCGCGTCCGCCACGAGGGCACGGACGACCCCGGTCCGGCTTGGGCTCGTCGACTCCCCCGGCGAAACACCCGCGATCATCACAGTCTCCAGACGGCGCTGCCCCACGCGAGGCCGCCCCCGAAGCCGCACACCACCACCGTGCTGCCCGGCCCGATCTGCTCCGCCCGCCAGGCCTCTTCCATGGCCAGCGGGATCGAGCCGCTCGACGTGTTGCCGTAGCGGTCGAGGTTCATGAACACCTTGTCGGCCGGCAGTTGCAGAGCCTCGCGCACTCCGTCGATGATCCGCGCGTTGGCCTGATGGAGGAAGAACATGTCGACGTGCTCCAGCGGCACACCGGACCGGTCCACGACCTGCCGGATGTTCTCCTCGGCCAGCCGGATCGCCCATTTAAAGACCGCCCGGCCATCCATCTGCAGGAACTGGTCACGCCGGGCGATGCCCTCGACCGTCACCGGCTGTCGCGAACCGCTCATCGGGCAGGCGAGCATGCCTGCCCCGCGGCCGTCGGATCCCAGCGAGCAGGCCAGGAGCCCACGCTCCCGGCCGTTCGCGTCCGGCGCGGTCGCCTCCAGGAGCACCGCCCCCGCCCCGTCGCCGAACAGCGGCCATGTCTTGACGTCCTCGGGATTGACGATGCGGGAGTTGGTGTCGGCGCCGATCACCAGGGCCAGCCGGCTGGAGCCCGCCGCCACGAAGTTCGCCGCGGTCACCAGCGCATAGGCGAAGCCCGCACAGGCGGCCGTCACGTCCATCGCCGGGGCGTCGAGGCCGAGCCGCTCCTGCACGATGCACGCGGCCGATGGAATGCACATGTCGGGCGTGAAGGTGCCGAGCACGAGCAGGTCGATATCGGCCGCCGCAGCGGCCGCATGGGTGATCGCCGCGCGGCCGGCCGCCGCCGCCAGATCGCTGGTCGCGATCTCCGGGCCGGCGTGCCGCCGCTCGTGGATGCCGGAGCGGGCCACGATCCACTCCGGGTCACAGCCCAGCCGGGCGAGGTCGGCATTGGTGACGACGCGGTCGGGAACGGCCGCACCGATGCCCACGAGCCGGAAGCCCACGGCACGGCCAAAACGTGACGGCCGCGGCGAGGTGAGGATCTCGGACATGGGGGGCAGGATACCAAAACCGCCGCCGGAGCCGGCTCCGAAACACGTCGCCATGCCGCGACGCCGTCCGCCACTCACCGCAGGCCACCGGCGATCAGCGGACACAGGCCCGCTGCATCGCCGCCGATCCGCGTCTTATAAGTCTCACACTCGAGCCTGGCGCACGAACCAATCCTGGGCAGCAACGGCCAGGGCGGGTTGTCCATGCCCCGGGAGCCGGCGTGGCTGACCAGCGCAGCCAGGACAAATCCGCCTGCGGCGGATCGGTGCCCGGCGGAGCGCAGGCAGCGTCGAGAGAGCGGAGGACAGGATGTCCGCAGCGAACGTCCTGCGATGGGGCATGGGCAGCCCCGACCAGGGCCACGCGCGAGGTTCAGCCGTGAAGCGTCTTACTCCTGCTTGGCTTCCTTGGATTTCTTCTGCACGACGCCGGCGCGGTCGAGATGAATCTTCCCGTACTCGTCGTCCGAGACGACGTAATACCAGTCCGCGAAGCGGGCGTTGAGCTCCTTGACCCGCTTCTGGGCGGCCTTCACCTTCTCGTCGTACTCCTCCTGCCTGCGACGATTCTCGCGTTCCACCCGCCGCCGCTCCTCGAGCGCCGCCTGGGCCTTGGCCTCGGCCTCGTCGGCGGCCGCCAGCTTGCCCGACGCATCGGCGCCGGTCTCCTCGGCCTTCTTTTCCGTGTCTTCCTTCTTTTCCGTGTCGTCCTTCTTCTCCTCATCCTGCTTCTCGTCCGCCGCCGGCACGGACGGGACTTCCGGGAGCGGATCCAGTTTCGGCTTCTCGAGGAGCGACTCGGCGAAGCGGGCCATGACGAACAGGTACCGACCCGAGGTGTCGTCGGAGGCCTTGCCGTCTCCCTTCTTTTCGGCCTTCGCGTCACCGGCCACGCTCGTGCCGTTCCCGAATCGGAGCAGGTATTCGACGCCATCCTTCATCCCCACGATCGTCTCCCCGTTCGAGGAGAGGATTTCGCCCGAGGCGAACGGGTAGAAGCCCTTCTGGGCCATCGACGTCACGGCCTCTCGATCATTCGTGAACTTCTCCTCGGCCTTCAAGTCGCCGCTCAAGCCGGCCGGCTTGCGGGCCACGTCGATGATCTTCAGGTCGCCGAGCGCGTCCCGCAGCGCGTTGAGCTTGCTCGAGGCCAGTTCCTCGTCTCCGGCGAGCTGCTCCTCCTGCGGCTTGTTGTCGGCCCCGAAGGCCTCGAGTTTCAGCAGCGACCACTTCGCGTCCTTGTCGTCATAACCGAGGGCGATGCGGCTTTTGCGATCCTGGGTCACGGCCGGCCGACCGCTGGCCTCGTCGAACCCGAACGTGCACGTCGAGTCGTCGATCACCAGCCGGCGGACGTCCCAGGGCGTGATCTTCAGCAGGTCCTTCTCGATCCAGTCGTCGAAGTTCGTGGTGAACTTGGTGGCGTCGATCTCCACCCGATACACGGGGTCCTGCCCGGCCTTGCGGACGAACCGCAGCTTCCGGCCCGGCATGCCGCCGCTGGCCGGAGACCTGTCTTCCTTGCCGATGATCAGCCGGGCGAGCTTGTTGCCCGAGCCATCGCGGATCTCCACGAGCTTACCCACACCGCTGTCGCCCACCTTGATCTTCTGCGGATCGGGCTCGATCACACCGTAGGTCTCGTGATCCCCGGGCGACACCGTCATCACCTGGAGGATCGGCCGGTCCACCAGCTCGTTGCAGGCGGCGGCGAGCTGCTCCTTGGCGTCGGCCGGATAGCCGTCGTGCGAAGGCAGCGACCACACGCCCCCCGTCTGCACGACCTTGAACGGCTTGAGCGTCGCCGTCTCGTCGTCGAACGAGATGATCTCCATGCTCGCGGCCTTCGCGGGATCGGAGAGTTCCTGGAACAGCACGCGTTCGGCCTCGGGCGCGACCGCGGACTGGCGCAGCCGGGGCTGGACCGCGGTGCCGAGGAGAAACATGCCGATCCCGCCGAGCAGGAAAAGCGCCGTCTTTTGCAGGGCCGGCGACAGGCCGCCGGCCGCATCGCCTGACTGGTTCGTGGTGTGGTTCATCGCGTCATGCCTTCCCATGCTCACCTCAACCTCGACTTCGAGACACCCTCACGCTCCAACGCGCGGCGCCGGAAAAACACCAGGAACGCCACCACGAGCGGCGGAATCGGCGGCAGGAGCACCGCCAGCCACTTCTGCCGGTCCTGCTCGCGGCGGACCTGGCCCTCGAGCCGGCGCTCCACCGCCGCCACCTCGGCGTCGCGCTTGCTCTTGAGCTTCTCGATCTTCGTGTCGAGCCGCCGCTGCGCGAGCCGCTGCCGGCTGGCCAACTGCTGGATGGCCTGCATCGCCGCCTGCGGGTCGGCGTCGCCCTGGGCCTCCATGTCCTTGATTTTCTTCTCGAACTCGCCGACCTCCTTCTGCATGGCGGCGTTCGCCTCGCGTTCAGCCTTGTCGAACTCGGCGATGAAGGTCGTGCGCTGCTCGTCGGCCTGCGCGCGGGCGGTCGCGACGGCATCCTCGATCCGCTCCAGCGTGCGGTGCTTCGGCTTCCGCTTGCGGATGGCGATGAAGCGATCGTCGCCGGCCAGCGAGTCGAGCGCGTTGAGGGCGAACTCCACGTTGTCGAAGTCGAGGCCGAAGACCTCGTCGGGCCGGCTCCGCAGGCCGAAGATCCGGCCGTCGAGCAGGTCGACGTCGGCGACGACGACGGCGCGGATCGGCTTGGCGGCGGCCTCCGGCTTGCCGCCCTCGCCCGCCGCAGCGGCCGACGGCTTGCGGTCCACGAGCGCGGCCAGCACCATCGACTGGTCGGCCTTCCGCTCGAAGATCTGCAACTGCCGCATGTCACCGCGATTGCCCATCACCTGATCGACCTCGATCGTGCCGGTCCGCGCGGCCGCGGTCCGCACCAGGGGCGTGATCGTCACGTCTGCCGCCTCGTCCTTGGCGATCGCTCCAGGAAACGGAAACAGGACCTCCTGCAGCCCGGAAGAGATGGCGTCGCCCTGATTGAACCCCGAGTCCTTGCCCTCGAGGGTGGCGTCGATGAACACGAACTCCGCGGGCAGTTCGAGCTTGAGATGGGGGTTGTAGTCCTGATAGACGACGAACGGCGCGGCGCCCATCTGCCCCATCGCCGGCCGCCCGGCGCCGGCCGAAAGCTTCACGCCCAGGACCTGCCACAGCTCGTCGAGGTTGCCCTTCGGCTGCCCCTGCGGCCCGCCGAACATCGCCATCGGACCCATCGGGTTCCGCCGGGGCTGCGACGTGCCGGGAACGTTCGTCATCAGCACGGGGAGCGGATCCTCGAAGATCGCCACCGGCTGGCCGGCTTTCACGGCGGCGACGAAGTTCGTCATCTGCTCGGGGCCCAGCGACGAGGGCTGCACCGCCAAGAGCACGTCGTACGTTTCCGTAATCGGCGCCGACGCGTCCACCTGAACGACATCGTACTGCTTCTCGAGCTCGTCCACGATCGGCTGCCGCGGCCGCTGCTGGCCGCTCATCATGTCGAACCCGCCGAACAGGTCGGCGTCGGTCGTGAGCACGCCGAGCCGCTTCCGCTTCTGCTGGGCCGCCGTGCACACCGAACGGATCAGCTCGTACTCCACCGGCGTGCCCTTGTCGAAGAACGGCACGACCACCTTCTCCAGGCCGCTGGTGAACGCACAGCCAAGGAAGATCTCCTCGTCGCGGTAGGCGCCGCGGACCCGGGCCAGCACGTTCACCGGCCCGATGCCGTACTGCTGGGCGGCCAAGGCCGCCGCCTCCGTCTTGGGCTCGGTGGGAATGACCTCGACGTTCACCTTGCCACGGCCGAGCTGCTGAAACTGCCGCAGCGTGTTGAGGAGGTTGAGCCGGGTTTGGGCGTAGTCCTCGGGCACGGTCGGGCTGACGTAGGCCTTGATGTCGATGGGCCGCTGCGTCTCCAGGGTCTTGAGCAAGCGTCGCGTATCCGGCGAAAGGGAACTGATCTGCTCGGCCGAGAGATCGGCCCGCACGTCGAGAGCCCGGAAGAGGAGCACGCCCCCCACGGCCGCGGCCGCGAGACCGAGGGTGCGGGCCAGATAGTGGAGCCCCATCCCGCCGGCATCCCGCCGGCCCGTCCAATGCCGCCGCCCGATGAGGACCATCGCGACGTACAGACAGACCGCCACGATCCCCAGAAAGAACGCGATCGACGACAGGCTCACCATGCCGCGGCCGAAGTCGGCGAAGTGCTCGGCCAGGCTCCAGGCCCGCACCTTGGCCGCCGCCTTCGCCCCCATCACGCTGCTCGCCTGGTCCGCCAGTGCCAGAGGCGCATTGAAGAGAAGGCCGAGGATGAAGCCGACCGTGAGGTTGCTGGTCAGGAAGCTGGCCACCATGCCGACCGCCAGCATCGCCAGCCCCACGAACCAGTAGCCGAGGTAATTGGCCAAGAACAGCCCCGCGTCAGGCGTGCCCCAGCGGAGGAGAATGATCAGGTTGCAGACGCAGGAGAACATCAGCGCCACCGTGAAGATGCCCACGGCAGCGAGATACTTGCCAAACACCACTTCCCAGTCACTGGCCGGGATCGTGAGCAGGAGCTCGTCGGTTCCCTGCCGCCGTTCGTCGGCCCACACGCTCATCGTGATCGCCGGCACGAAGACCAGCAGAATGTAGGGCAGGTAGCGGTTGAGCTGGTCGAGGTTGGCGAGGTTGGAGTTGAAGAACTCCGGCGGCCAGAAGGCGGCCAGCGACCCCAGGAGCACGAACACGCAGATGAACACGTAGCCCGTGGGATTGGAGAAATAGGCGACGAAGTTCCGCTTGAAAACGGCGTCGAGAACATGCCACTTCATGGATTCGATCCTTCGGTCATGACTGCGGATGCAACGCGAATTCCTTGGATACCACCCGGATGGCTGCGGGGCGGCATGAGTTGTCTCGCTGGCGAAAGACCGCCACGCCCGCCATCCTCACGCCAACCCCTTGCCTGGCACTGCAGGACCGCGGTTGAGTGCGGGCTGACACAACCCGGATGGCTGCGGGGTGGCATGAGTTGTCTCGCTGGCGGAGGACCGCCACGCCCGCCATCCTCACGCCGACCCCTTGCCTGACGCTGCAGGGCCGCTCTGGGTCGCGATTCGTCGGTCGCTGGAGACATCGTCGTATCTGGCAAGGGGAGGAACTCGGCCCTGGAGCCGCGTAACTGCGTCGGCCGGCGGGCAGGGTGGATCAGGCGGAACGCGTCAGTTCGTGGAACCGTTCGTCGAGGCTGCGGCCCTCGCGGCGCAGGTCGGCGGGGGTGCCGTCGAACCGCAGCCGGCCGTCGGCGATGAGGAGCACGCGGTCGGCCAGGGCCTCGACCTCCTGGAGGATGTGGGTCGAGAGCAGGATCGTCTTCTGCTCACCGAGCCGACGGATCGTCTCCCGGACCTCGCGAATCTGGTTGGGATCGAGGCCGCTGGTCGGCTCGTCGAGAATCAACACGTCGGGCTCGTGGAGCAGCACCTGCGCCATGCCGACCCGCTGCCGGTAGCCCTTGGAGAGCTTGCCGATCGCCTTGCCGATCACGCTGCCGAGCTCGCACTGCTTCACGACCTTCTCGATCCGCTCCCGCTTCCGTTCGCCGGTCAGGCCGCGGGCATCGGCAAAGAACTCCAGCAGGCTGCGGGGCGTCATGTCGGGATACAGTGGGCCGTTCTCCGGCAGATAGCCGAGTCGCTCCGCCCCGGCGATCCGATCGTTGGCCATGTCGTGGCCGGCGATCCGGGCCGTGCCGGACGACGGGGCGAGATACCCCGTGAGAATCTTCATCGTCGTGCTCTTGCCGGCGCCGTTGGGGCCCAGGAAGGCGACGATTTCACCCCGCGGCACGCGGAAGGTGACGTTCTCGATGGCGATGAACTCGCCGTAATACTTGGTGAGGCCTTCGGCCTCGATCATGGCTTCGCCGCCGGCCGGATGGCTTCGGTGGATCATCACAGCGTCCAGTGCGGGTGGATATGGAAGCGGGGGACCTCGGGCCCAACATTCTTTCCCAGAACCGCCCCGGCGACAATCCCCAGGCCTCGGGCCCGACCCGCGTCGGGGTGTGGGTCGGGGCTGCCCGTACCCCGTCGCCGGACGTTCGCATTGCCCCCGGGAACTGCCTCTGGCGTTCGTGCTCGGTTGCTGGGAAGCCCGAAGCGCAAGCTGAGGGAAAACGCGACGATCCACCGAAAACCGATCCCCATTCCCTCGGCTCGCGCCTCGGGCTCCCAGGGCACGGGCAGCCCCGCCCGGATCGCCGGCCCGCCTACGGCACCGGCTCGAGCACCGGCTCCGGACGGCCGCGGCGCCAGGCAATGTGCCGCCGCCACGCGTCGCTGGTCGCAGGATGGTCGGCCCGGTAATGCACGCCGCGGGTCTCTCGGCGGTCGATCGCGGCGTGGATCATCAGCCGGGCGACCTCGAGCATGTTCTGCAGCTGCCAGCCCGGCGGGTCGGCGAACTGCCGCGGGAGCACGTAGCGGCACCAGCCCTCGACCGCATCCAGGGCTTCGCGGAGCGACGCCTCCGTCCGCTCCACACCGACGTGCCGCCACATCAGGGCCCGCAGCGAGTTGCGGATGTCCGCCAGATCGAGCGTGCCGTTCGGCTCCCCGGCAGCGGCCCGGGGAAACGAGATCGGCGGCACGCGGTATTCGTCGGCGCGGTCGCTTTCGGGCATGGCCAGCACGTCGGCCGAGGCCGCGGCGCCGGCGCGGGCCCCATAGACCAGCCCCTCGAGGAGGCTGTTGCTCGCCAGACGGTTGGCGCCGTGCAGTCCGCTGGAAGTGACCTCGCCGGCGGCGAGCAGGCCCGGCAGCGTCGTGCGGCCCGTGTCATCCACGGTCACGCCGCCGATCATGTAGTGCGCACCGGGCCGCACCGGAATCCGATCGCGGGCCAGGTCGAGCCCGAACTTCGCGCAGATCTCGGCCATGCCTGGAAACCGCCGGCGGACCATGTCTGCGTCGAGGTGCGCGAGATCGAGATAGACGTTCGCATGGTGCGTCCGGTGCATGACGACGGTGATCGCCCGCGAGACGACGTCTCGCGGGGCAAGCTCGGCGCGGGGATCGAACTCGGGCATGAACCGCCGGCCGTCGCGGTCCACGAGGTGCGCCCCGGCGCCGCGCACCGCCTCGGTGATCAGGCTGCGGGCGCCGCCGGCGATGTAGAGCACCGTGGGATGGAACTGCATGAACTCCATGTCGCGCAGCTCGGCGCCGGCCCGCCAGGCCAACGCCATGCCGTCGCCGCCCACGCCGGGCGGATTGGTCGACTCGCGATACAGCTGCCCCGCGCCTCCCGTGGCGAGGATCGTGCGCCGCGCCCAGACGATCGTCTTGCCGTGGGCGGGGTTCCACACGATCGCGCCGCGGCACCGGCTCTCGTGCGTCACGAGGTCGATCGTGAACGTGTCCGGCCAGACCGCCAGATTCTCCAGCCCCCGCGCCTGCTCGATCACCGCCCGCATCACCTCGCGGCCGGTGGCGTCGCCGAGCGCATGGACGATGCGATGATGGCTATGCCCCCCCTCGCGGCCGAGCTCCAGGCTGCCGTTGGCGGAGTCGAACCGCGTGCCCCAGGCGATCAGTTCGGCGATCCGCCCCGGCGCTTCGCGGACGACCGCATCGACCACGTCCTCGTGGCACAGCCCGCAGCCGGCGGTGAGCGTGTCGGCCACGTGGTTGTCGAAGCGGTCCTCCGGATCGACGACGCTCGCGATGCCGCCCTGCGCCCATTGGCTCGACGACGCCTGCAGATCGTCTTTCGTCACGACCGTCACCGCGAGCCGTGGATCGACCGCTAGCGCCGCCCTGAGCCCGGCCAGGCCACCGCCCAGGATGAGCACGTCGGTGAAGCAGTGCGGCACCCGCTGGGGACCGAATGCGACCAGGTAACGCGGCCCCTCGAACGCTTGATTCATTCGCCGTCGGTGCCCTGCAGATAAGCCTTCAGCTGATCCCGGTACCCGGCCGGCGGGCGGCTGCGACGGCCCTCGGCCTGGCCGCCCTTGACGTCGGTGGGCACATCGCGGGAGTTGCGCACGCCGGCGGGCCGCAGGCCGAGGCTGCGGAGCGTCTTTTCGAACTCGCCCCGCTGCCGCGGGTCGGGGCTGCCGGCCATGCGCTTCATCGCCTCCCAGCGATCGAGAAACGCCCGCGCCTGTTCGGGAGTCCATCCGAGCGAATCGAGGACGTCGGTCCGGCCGGCCGCAACGCTGTCGCGGAGATGATCCATGGCGAGGTCAGCCGCATTCCGCGCATGGGCGAGGTCCTGATCGCCCCACTCGACTTCGCGATCAACCCGGTTCGCGGCGGCACCACCACCGCCCGCCTGGCCACCGCCCGCCGCGGCTTGCTGGTCGCCGGTTCCATCGCCAGGCTCCGCGGCTTGCTGACCGCCGGCACCTTGCTGACCACCGGCACCTTGCTGACCACCTGCACCTTGCTGACCACCTGCACCTTGCTGACCACCGGCACCTTGCTGACCACCGGCACCTTGCTGACCGCCTGCACCTTGCTGACCACCTGCACCTTGCTGACCACCTGCACCTTGCTGACCACCTGCACCTTGCTGACCACCGGCACCTTGCTGACCACCGGCACCTTGCTGACCACCGGCACCTTGCTGACCGCCTGCACCTTGCTGACCGCCTGCACCTTGCTGACCGCCTGCACCTTGCTGACCGCCTGCACCTTGCTGACCGCCTGCACCTTGCTGACCGCCTGCACCTTGCTGACCGCCTGCACCTTGCTGACCGCCGGCGCCTTGCTGACCACCTGCACCTTGCTGACCACCTGCACCTTGCTGACCACCTGCACCGTCGGAGGGCGCACCTTCGGCCCCCGCTTCACTTCCCTGCCCCGGCTGGCTGCCGCCCTGCGGCGATGCCTGTCCGGGTTGCTTCCCCTGGCCAGCAGCGGGTTGACCTTGCTGCCCAGGCTGCCCTTGGTCTTGTGTCCCCTGGCCTGGCTGACCGGATTGACCCGTCTGCGCCTGCCCTGGCTGCTGCGAGCCGGCGCGGTCCTGCGGCCGTGACTTCCCTTCTCCCTGACTCTGCTGGCGATGCTCCAGAATCCGCTCCATCGCCTCGCCATCGTTCGTGCCATCGGATGCGACGGTGTTCTGCGGTGGCGATGTGCCGGCCTGCCCCGCGCGACCTCCTGCCTGCGATCCGTTCCCCGCCTGCTTCCCGGTGCCCGTCCCGCTGCCCTGCGTGCCAGCCTGCCCCTCACGACCGCCTGCTTGCGATTCTGCCCCCGCCTGCTTCCCTGCGCCGTCGCCGCTCGCATCGCCCCCCGGCTGCCGCGCGCCCTGCGCGCCTGCGCCACCCCCCGCCTGCTTGCCCCCCTGCTGCCCACCGCCCGCCTGCTCACCGGCATTCGCGCCCCCCTGCCCGCCGCTGCCGTTTTGCTGATTGCCCGTGCCGTCTTGCGCGCCGGGCCGCTGCTGGGATCCCGCCTGGTTGCCGGCCCGCCCCTGATCACCGTCCTTCGACTGGTCGCCCTCGGCAGCGCCTTGCTGATCGCCCTGCTGCGGCTCGCCCTGCTTGCCGTCTCCCTGGTTCGGCTCCGGCTTCGGCTTGGCACCCGCGCCGTCATCGTTGGCACCCGCGCCCCCCCGCTGCGACTCACTGCCCGCGCCCCCAGCAGGCTGGGAATCCCCGGCATCCGTCTTGCCGCCGGCGCCGCCCTGGCTGCTATCCGCGCCCCGGTCAGACTTGCCGTCGTCGGCCCGCGACTCACCTCCGCCGCCCCCCGGCTGCGAATCGTTCCCCTGCGCACCGCCGCCACCGGCTTCCGAGTTCTTGCCACCGCCATCCTGCCCCTGCCGATCGTCCCCCCGGCCGCCCGCCTTCCCGGACGACTCACCGCGCGGCTGCGGAACAGGCGGTGCGCTGGCGTCGATCCGCAGCGTCTTCCATTCGGAGTACGCCACGTTGGGCGTCTCGGGCCGGTTGTCCACCGCCAGCGCCCGATATTCGACGACGCTGCCCGGAACCGCGTTGAGCTTGTCGAGATCGATCCGGCCGACGCCGCGGAATGGCCCCTGGTGATCGCCTCGGAAGATGATCGTCTCGGCAGCGGCCGCGCCACCCTGCATGCGGGCCTCGAGGCCGACCCGGGCCAGCCCGAAGTCGGGATCCAACGCCCGCACGCGAATCGGCACCGGTGCACCGGGAGGCACTCCCAGCGTCGCCTCCTCGGGAGCCTCGATCGTCACCTCGGGCGCGAGGTCGGGCTGCACCTCGATGCGATGCTCCATCTTTTCCGCAATCACCTGCTCCCGGTGGGCCGCCGTCGCGCCGCGGGGCTGAAACAGCAGCCGGTAGCTCGCATGCTCGGGTCCGTTGCGGTCGCGGTTGAGCCGGAGCACGAGTCCTCCGGTCGCCCGCGCCAGGTCGCTGGCGCCGACCCGCAGGCGGATATCCCGCTTGCCCTCGCAATCGAGATCGATCCAGGCCGCCTCCAGCGGCTGGTTGCTCTCCGCCTCCAGCGTAACCTTCGTTCCCTCGACGCCGCGCAGGTCGCCCTGCCAGGCCACCGTCTCGTCGGCGAGTTTCGTGTAGTCGGGATAGTCGTAGGTCACCTTGCGGACGAGCAGCGACGGCTCGTCGACCACGGCCACCCGCAGCCGCTCGCCACGGGCGTCGCCGGCGGCGATCACGAACTCGAGCGACCGGTCGATGCCCCGGGCATGGTCGGGCAGCACGGCCACATGCTTCCCGTCAGCGCCGGCCCGCGTCAGCTCTGCCTGCCACGGCGCCGCGGCGGCATCCACGCCGCCATCCTCGCGGAGCGGCGTCACGAGCAGCACCGGCCGCTCGTCCCGCCGCAATCCCCGGATCGTCGCCGCGACGACGAGCTGGCGGCCGCGGACCAGCGTGGCCGTGCCGCCGGCGACGTGCACGCTCCGCGGCTCGTCTTCTCCGCCCCCGGCCGGCTGCTCCTCACCCGGCATCCGCCAGGCGAGCCGCGGCGCGTCGATGCGGACCCGCGCCGGGGCGGCCATCGTCACCCACGGCGCCACCAGCCGCGCCGCGGTCGTCATCAGACTCTTGGGAGCCGCCAACTCATAGAGGCACGCCAACCCGACCAGTCCGGCCAGCGCATAGGCCAGCCGCACCGCGGCCGTGCGATCGATTACGCCCTCCGCCGGCACCTCCGCCAGCCGCTTGGCCGCCCGACGTTCGATCGACCGCGCCACCCGCGGGGCCGCGGCTTCGGGCCGGGCCTGCACGAGCACGGCGTTGACGAGATCGTTGTGCAGCTCGGGATTGTCCCGCTCGATCGCCCGCGCAGCGTAGACGAGGTTCACGCGGTAGCGGACCAGCGGCACGATCCAGCGGACCGTCGCCGCGACCAGGGCCGTGAGCCCGACCGCGAGCCACGTCCAGCGGGCCCAGCGCGGCAGGCCGCCGGGCATGATCCAGTGCTCGATCACCACGCCGGCGGCCAGCCACAGCATCGCGGCCACGCAGGCCGCGAGCACGAACGTGGTCAGCGCCACGCCCTTGAAGTCGGCCGTCGCCGCCGCGAGCCGCCGGGCGATGTACCGCTCCGACTTCGAGTCGGCCGCGCCGTCATCCCGCCACACGGCGACGGACAGCGGGTCGTCACGACCGGTCGCGTCTGGAGTTGCGGTCGCCATCGCGAAACACCCTCCGGTGGCACCGTCACGGCGGTGGGAAAAAATGGCGGCCGGGGGCGGTCGCGCCGCAGCACGTCCTTCAGTATATCGGTCTCCGATGCTCCCGGGTTCGCGCCGAAAATCCGCGGCCGTCACAGCCGCCCGCAGGTTCGCCCTTGGAAAATCGGCTGATTTCGCGGATGCTGCGCCGTTCGTGACCGTGCGCCAGCGTCCGGCACGCGGCGTGCTGACGGCCGGGAGGATTGGAGCCATGACGCTGGTGCCCGACGCGGAGTCGTTCAAGCGGCTCGTCGATGGCACCACCCGCGGCCCCGGGCCGAGCCTCGCGCGGCTCGCCCTGAGCTGTCTCGCGGCCCCATACGGTCTGGCTGTCGCCTGCCGCAACGCGGCCTACGACTGCGGCCTGCTGCCGGTGTCGCGGGCGGCGGTGCCCGTGATCTCGATCGGCAACCTCACGCTCGGCGGCACGGGCAAAACGCCGCTGGTCGCCTGGACCGCCGCCCTGCTCGCCCGCCACGGCCGCCGGCCCGCAATCGTGAGCCGGGGCTATGGTGCCGCTCCCGGTGAGCGCAGCGACGAGGCGGCGGAACTCGCGATCCTCTTGCCCGGCGTGCCGCACGTTGCCGACCGCGACCGCGTGGCGGCCGTAGCGCGGGCGACGGCCCTCGGTGCCGACGCCGTGGTGCTCGACGACGGCTTTCAGCACCGCCGCCTGGCGCGGGATCTCGACATCGTGGCCGTCGATGCCACCGATCCCTTCGGCCGTGGCCGCTTGTTTCCCCGCGGCCTGCTCCGCGAGCCGCTCCGCGGCATCGCCCGGGCGCGGGCCGTCGTGCTCACGCGGGCGTCGTCCATCGAGATCGCAGACCGGGTCGCGATCCACGACGCGCTCTCCGCCGCCAGCCGCGGTGCAGCGCTGGCGTGGGCCGAGGCCGATCACCGCCCCGTGGGTCTGCGCGATGCCGGCGGTGCGACGCGGCCGCTCGCCGATCTCCGTGGTCGTCGTGTGTTCGCCTTCGCCGGGATCGGCAACCCGGCCGCGTTCCGCGGCAGCCTCGCCGCGCTCGGGGCCGAGGTGGTCGCCTTCCGTCCGCTCCCCGATCACCATGCCTACACGGCGGCCGATCTGGAGTCGCTCGCCCGCGAAGCCGCTGCCGCCCGCGCCGAGCTTGCCGTCACCACGCTCAAGGACCTCGTCAAGATTCGCCGCCCGACGCTCGACGGCCTGCCGCTGGCCGCCCTGGAGATCGCGATCGACATCATGGGAGGCGCTGAGGCCGTGGAACGCCTCGTCCTCAGGGCCGTCGCGGGCCGGGCCGCGGTCGGAGCGGGGCCGTGAAGGGAACCGGCCGCCCGCGACGGCTCGTGCTCATCGATCCCTGCCTCACGGGCCTGGGCTCGCATCCGTATCACTACGCGGCGGCCGTCCGCGCGGCGGCGCGGCGCCGCGGGCACGACGTGCTGCTCGTGACGCATCGCGATTTCACCGCCGCTCCGGCCGACTGGCACGTGCTGCCCGCCTGCACACACACGGCGTATTCCAAATACACGCTCTGTGGCGGCCTCGATCGGCTCGACGACCGGGGCCGCGGCCCGTGGCTGCCCGACATGCCCTGGGCGATGGCGCATGCCCGGCAGCGGCGCGAAGAGCGGATCACCGCCTTCGCGCGGGACGTGCTGCCGGCCCTCGCCGGCCTCGCGGCCGGCGATGCCGTGCTCGTGGCGACGGCGTCGGAACTGGAGCCCATCGGCCTGACGCGGGCGATCGCCGCGGCCCGGCCGCCGCAGGGCGTCGGCTGGCACGTGCAGTTTCACTTCCCGATCTTCCGCGGCTTCGCCGCCGACTTTCCCCGCCAGGAGCCGCGGCTCGCAGCGGCCCGCCCCGCGCTGCAGGAGGCGGCGAGCGCCGCCGCGCCGCATGCGATCACCTACCACGCCACGACGGCCGACCTGGCGGCCGAATACGAGCGGCTGGTCCCGGCCCCCGTGGGCGTGCTGCCGTATCCGGTGCAGGCGCCGCCGTCCGTGGAGCGGCCGACGCCCGGGCCGCTCCGCGTCGTCTGCCTCGGAGACGCGCGGCCCGAGAAGCATTCGGAGTGCCTGGCCGATGTGGTGCGAGAGATCGCCGCCGATCCCGCGGTCGCGGGCCGCGTGCGGTTCGCCGTGCAGACGAACATCGGCTATCCCGCGACGTCCCGCAAACGGGAGCACGTGGCCGTGACGCGCTCACTCGCCGCGCTGGCGCGGGCCGCCGCCGCCGGAGCGCCGCTGGAACTCCTGGCCGGCCCGCTCGACGCGGCCGCCTACGCCCGCGAACTCGCCGCGGCGGACGTGGTCTTGTTGCCGTACGATCAGGGGCGGTATCGCAGCCGCTGCTCGGGCGTGGTGCTCGAGTCGCTGGCTGCCGGCGCGGTGCCGATCATGACCGGAGGTGGCTGGATGGCGAGACAGATCGCGGCGGCGGTCGAGACGCACGCCGCCGCCGTCATGGCGCGATCGCGGGTGCTCGCGGCCCGGCGGCTCGAACGGCCACGGATCGGCCGCCAGCCGCTGACGCTCGATCTCGGATCGCTCGCACCGCTCGCCGGTGGCGCCGCGGCCGTCGCCGTGGAGGTCACCTGGGAAGACACCGCGGACACGCGGCTCGCGTTGCCGCCGGTTCGCCTGGCCGTGACCGGCGGACCGGCGGGGCCGGCGACCGTGCTGGCGGCCGGTGCAGCCGCCGGTGTTTCCACCGCCATCATGCCGCTGACCGCCGGACCGGGCCTGCGGCTCGAAATCACGCCGGCCTGCGGCGCCGACGCCGCCGTGCCGAAGGCGGTCACGGTGCGCGAACTTTCCACCGGCACACCGGTGCCCGCCTCGGCCGTCGGCCTCGTGATCGACGCGCCCGCCGACGCCCCCGCCGCGATCCGCGAGGTCGTGCGGCATGCCGACCACTACCGCGCCACCGCAGCGGCCCACGCCGCGACGGTCGGCCGCACGGCGGCGGCCGACGAGATCGTGCGGAGGCTGCTGCCATGACCGCGACCGACCCGATCGACGTCTCGATCCTCGTCAACACGTTCGAGAAGCCGCGGCACTTGGCCCTCGTGCTGGAGTCGATCGCGTTGCAGCGGGCCGACTGCCGGCTGGAGGTGGTCGTGTCCGACGACGGCTCGACCGCCGACACGGCCGCGGTCGTCGCCGCCTGCGCCGCGCACGCGCCCTTCCCCGTGCGGTTCACCACGCAGCCGCACGACGGCTTCCGGCTGGCGCGGGTCCGCAACGCGGCCGCCCGCCTCGCCCGCGGCGACTATCTGCTGTTTCTCGACGGCGACTGCGTCGCGCCGCCGCACCACGTCGCGGCGCACCTGGCGCGGCGTCGGCACGGCACGGCGCTGCTCGGCTACTGCGCGCGGCTCTCCCGCGCGCGGAGCGAGTTGCTCGTGCCGGAGAACCTGCCGCACGCCGATCTCGCGGCCCTCGTGCCCCATGCCGAGCAGCGGGCGCTCGCCCGCCGGTGGCGCAAGGCCTGGTGGCACGCGGCCCTGCGGCACCCCACGAAGCCCCGGCTGGCCGGCGGCGACTTCGGCGTCTGGCGGCATGACTTCGCGCGGGTCAACGGGTTCGACGAACGGTTCGTCGGCTGGGGCCAGGAGGACGACGACCTCGGCCTGCGGCTGAGGTCGGCGGGCGTGCGGCTGGAATCGATCCTCGACGCCACCTGCTCCCTGCACGTCTGGCATCCGACCGATCCTTCGGCCGCCGTCCGCTGGCGGGACGGGCCGAACGTCGCCTACTTCGAGCGTCGTGGCCGTCTCACCGCCTGCCGCCGCGGGCTCGTCGCACGCCCGGCCGCGAGCCTGCGCTGGGGGCTGCCCGACGACCTCGCCGCCACGCCCCTGGGCCGGACGGCCGCGCGACTGCTGGCGGGCTGTCCGCGGGCCGCGGCCCATGAGCCATGTGAGATCGAACTCGTCGTCCGTCCCGGCGGCGGCATCTTCCACCGCGAGGCCGAGTGCCGCCTGCTGATCATCGAAGACGCGGCTCGTGCCGAGCCGACGGTGCGGCGGCGTGCCGACCGCGTGGCGTGCGTGCCTTCCGGCGACGCGGCGGCACTGGAGGCCGTGCTCGCCGACGCGGGCTGAGGCTACTTCCGCTTCTCGTTGTGAACGGTGTGCTTGCGGAGCCGCGGCGAATACTTCTTCACCTTCAGCTTCTCGCCTCCGGTCTTGCGCCGCAGCGTGTAGTTCTGATCACCGGTCTCCTCGCAGACGAGGTGAACCACTTCGAGTTTTCTCTTGCCCTTGGCCATGGGGAGGTGTGCCTGCGGGAGCCGCAGCCCTTCATCACGCCGCTGTTCGAACGGCACCAAACCGGAACCGGACGCCACCGCGGCGGCCGGGCGGGAGATCCTACCCGCCGGGAATCGGCCTTACCAGAACCACCCGGCCGCGGCCGGAAAACGGCCCCGGCCGGCAGGAGGCCTCCGGGCAAGGGAATAGCAAGGGAATAACCGCTGGCCGCGACGGCGAAGGATGCTCCGGGAACGGTGGATCGTTCACCAGCGATGCCCTGGTGGGAAAGGCCATGACGCACGCAATCATCTCGAACGAGAACCCGGGCCTGCTCCGGCAGCTTCCCGGCTGGGCTGCCAGCCTCGTGATCCACGTCGTGGCGCTGGTGGCGATGGCGCTGGTGGTCAGCGATCCGCCCCGCCGGCCGACCCCGTTGTCGATCGTCGTCGCCCCCGCCGTCAGCGACGAGGAGATGCCCGATTTCGACACGGCCCTCCCGCCGCTGCCGGCCGTCGCGGATCCCGTGCCGACGGAAACGGTCGATGCTGCGGACACGGTCGATCTCGCCCCCGAGCCCCCGCCAGATGTTCTTGCCCCGACGGCCATCGAACCGCAGCCGCCAAGCAGCGGCGACGTGTGGCTCGGCGAACTTCCCATGCCCCAAGGCGGCGGCGGCTACGGGCCCGGCCGTCTGGGTAGCGGCCCCGCGGGTGCGTTGAGCCTGCGCCAGCCGGCAAACGTGAAGACGATCGAGCGCCGCGAAGGCACGGAAGGAGCCGTCGATCGTGCGCTCAAGTGGTTCATCGCCCACCAGCTGCCCGATGGCGGCTGGTCGTTCGATCTCAAGGCCTGCCCCAGTTGCCAGGGGAAGTGCTCGCATGGCGGTGAGCAGAAACGCGGGGACCGCTGCGCCGCGACGGCGATGGCGCTGCTGCCCTTCCTCGGCCGCGGCTACACCCACAAGGAAGGCCCCTACAAAGCCCAGCTCGAGGCCGGCATCGCCTTTCTTGCCGGCCTCGCCATGAAGGGCGAGGGCAATGCCGCCAAGGCCGGCGGTGGTGGCGTCTACTCCCAGGGCCTCGCCGGCATCTGCCTCTCCGAGGCTTACGCGATGACCCAGGACAACCGCCTGCAGATGCCCGCCCAATACGTCCTCAACTCCATCATGGGTTGGCAGGATCCGGCCGGCGGCGGCTGGGGCTACGCCTTCAAGTCTTCCGGCGACACCTCGATCCTCGGCTGGCAGCTGATGGCCCTCAAGAGCGGCAACATGGCCTACCTGGAAATCAACCCCGCCACCATCAGGAACGCCATCAAGTTCCTCGACTCCGTCGAGGAGGACAGCGGCGCCTTCTACGGCTACCGGAATCCTGGCAAGGGCCCCGGCACGACCGCCGTCGGACTCCTCTGCCGCATGTACCTCGGCTGGAAGAAGGACAACCCAGCGCTCCAACGCGGCGTCGAGTTCCTCGCCAAAAAGGGGCCCACAAACGACCTGTATTACGACTACTACGCCACCCAGATCATGCACCACATCGAAGGCGATGCCTGGCAGGCATGGAACGCGAAGATGAAAAAGATGCTCCTCGACGCCCAGGCCAAGGAGGGGCACGAGGCGGGCAGCTGGCACAAAGGCGTCGAAGGCGGACACGGCGCCCACGCCGCCGGCCGCCTCTACTGCACGTCGCTGGCCACGATGATCCTCGAGGTCTACTACCGCCACCTGCCGATCTACCGCAACCAGGTGACGGAAGAAGATTTCAGGGAGTGATTCCCAGGAACGCCCGTGGCGACAGACTTCGAATCAAGGTTATGATTGTGATGGAATTGATGGCCCAAGGGAACTCATGATGCCGACCGCAAACGATCCCGAAAAAAAGCCGCAGCCCGTGAAGCCGGCGGTCAAGCCGGCCGCCGCCTCCGCCAGACCGGTCGCCGCGAAAGCCGTTGGCGGCGCAGCCGCCAAGACCGCCCCGCCGCCGAAGCCGGCGTCGAAGGCCGTCCCGCTCACCAAGCCAGCTCCGGCCGCGGCGGCTGACGAGGACGACGACTCCGGCCCGTCCGTCCGCACGAACCTTCTCAAGCAGACGCCCGCCTGGGCTGTCAGCATGCTCGTCCACATCGTCGCCCTGCTGGCCATGGCGCTGATCGTCACCGAGCCGCCCAAGAAGGAGGCCGCCGTCTCCATCGTTTCCTCCGCGTCCGAGGAGGAAAACTTCGAGGAGTTCGAGGAGCAGATGCCCGAGAACACTCCCGTCGAGACCACCGACCCCGTCGCCGACGTCGCCGTCACCACCGACGTCGTCGTCGAGAGCACCGTCGTCTCCGATGCCGCCGACGTCGATGCCGCCCCCCTCGCCGTCGAACTCTCCGAGTTCGGCGACATCACCGCGCCCGCCTCCGACATGCTGTCCACCATCGGCGCCGTCGGCGGCACCGGTGGCGGTTACGGCGGCCGCAAGAACGCCGGCCAGCTTGCCGCCACTGGCGGCGGTGGCAAGGACACCGAAGACGCCGTCGATCGTGCGCTCAAGTGGTTCATCGCCCACCAGTTGCCCGATGGCGGCTGGTCGTTCGATCTCAAGGCCTGCCCCAGCTGCCAGGGGAAGTGCTCGCATGGCGGTGAGCAGAAACGCGGGGACCGCTGCGCCGCGACGGCGATGGCGCTGCTGCCCTTCCTCGGCCGCGGCTACACCCACAAGGAAGGCCCCTACAAAGCCCAGCTCGAGGCCGGCATCGCCTTTCTTGCCGGCCTCGCCATGAAGGGCGAGGGCAATGCCGCCAAGGCCGGCGGTGGTGGCGTCTACTCCCAGGGCCTCGCCGGCATCTGCCTCTCCGAGGCTTACGCGATGACCCAGGACAACCGCCTGCAGATGCCCGCCCAATACGTCCTCAACTCCATCATGGGTTGGCAGGATCCGGCCGGCGGCGGCTGGGGCTACGCCTTCAAGTCTTCCGGCGACACCTCGATCCTCGGCTGGCAGCTGATGGCCCTCAAGAGCGGCAACATGGCCTACCTGGAAATCAACCCCGCCACCATCAGGAACGCCATCAAGTTCCTCGACTCCGTCGAGGAGGACAGCGGCGCCTTCTACGGCTACCGGAATCCTGGCAAGGGCCCCGGCACGACCGCCGTCGGACTCCTCTGCCGCATGTACCTCGGCTGGAAGAAGGACAACCCAGCGCTCCAACGCGGCGTCGAGTTCCTCGCCAAAAAGGGGCCCACAAACGACCTGTATTACGACTACTACGCCACCCAGATCATGCACCACATCGAAGGCGATGCCTGGCAGGCATGGAACGCGAAGATGAAAAAGATGCTCCTCGACGCCCAGGCCAAGGAGGGGCACGAGGCGGGCAGCTGGCACAAAGGCGTCGAAGGCGGACACGGCGCCCACGCCGCCGGCCGCCTCTACTGCACGTCGCTGGCCACGATGATCCTCGAGGTCTACTACCGCCACCTGCCGATCTACCGCAACCAGGTGACGGAAGAAGATTTCAAAGAGTAGCGCCCGCCGGGCCATCCATGGCCCCGGCGGGCTTCCGCAGGCGGAGGGAAAGCCAAGGTTTCCCTCGCCTGCGATGGCTCGCCATCCAGGCGAGCCGAACGCAAGCCGAAGCAGGCCCGAAGGGATGCGCCGGCGCGACAGCATCCGCCATCCATGGCCCCGGCGGGCTTCCGCAGGCGGAGGGAAAGCCAAGGTTTCCCTCGCCTGCGATGGCTCGCCATCCAGGCGAGCCGAGAGGTGCGAGTTGCGCATGCACGCGGCGCGGCCTGCGGCTGCGTGCTGGCCCAAGAAGCCCCGGGCGGAAGCCCGGGGACTCCGGGGAAGAAAACCACCCCACCGTCCATGCCGCAGGACATCCCCCAATCCACTTGTGCGAACCCTCATCGCATAGCAGCCGGGATGGTATGCCACCCGGAGTCCCCCGGCTTCCGCCGGGGGCTTTTTGTGTGAGCGCCAGGCCCGGAGGGCCGGGTTGACTGTCAGCGGGCGCAGGCCCGCCAAGCGAACTGCGGCACGATGCCGCAGGTTCGCGTACACCATGCTCCCCGGCTTCCGCCGGGGGCTTTTTGTGTGAGCGCCAGGCCCGGAGGGCCGGGTTGACTGTCAGCGGGCGCAGGCCCGCCAAGCGAACTGCGGCACGATGCCGCAGGTTCGCGTACACCATGCTCCCCGGCTTCCGCCGGGGGCTTTTTGTGTGAGCGCCAGGCCCGGAGGGCCGGGTTGACTGTCAGCGGGCGCAGGCCCGCCAAGCGAACTGCGGCACGATGCCGCAGGTTTACGTACACCATGCTCCCCGGCTTCCGCCGGGGGCTTTTTGTGGGGTGGTCAAGCACCAAGGCGCGACAGCATCTGCCAGCCATGGCCCCGGCTCACGCGCGGCGCGGCCAGACTGCCTGACCGGCAAAGTCGCCGTCAGCATCCAGTGATCCACCGCCGGCGGCCGATGACGACGGCATGGCAATGCCCGATGACACGCCGACCGGCATCCAACGGCTGATCACCAATCCGGCTGTACGATCTGGCTACACCAGCGCCGTCGCGCACCTGCTGGTCCTGATCGGACTGGCACTTTTGTGGATCGACCGCAGCAGTCCGCCGCGTCCCCGGCCGATTGTGATCGCGTTCGCCGCCACCGCGGATGCCGCCGATGAGATCGGCGCGGCCGCCGCCGAGGCGGTCATGCCAGGCCCGCCAGCCGCCGCCCCACCACCGGTCGCACCGCTCGCCAAATCGGAGTCTGAATCGCCCCTCGTGCCCGAGCCGAACGCAGCCCCAGAATCGACCGTGCCGCTGGTGCCCGTCGAACCCGTGGCGGCCGTCGTCGCCAAAGCTGCCGGCGTCGTCGCCCGACCGGCCTCGCTCACCCAGCCCACGCCGGCCGGCACGGCCACCGGCGACGCGATCGCCGCCGCATTGGCCCGCCGCAGCGGCCTGGACCGGGGCGCGGCGGTTCGCGATCGCGGCGGCTCGGCGGCCAGCGAGGCGGCGGTGGAGCGCGGCCTTGCCTGGCTCGCCCGGCACCAGGCCGCCGATGGATCGTGGCGGTTCGACCTCTCCGGCTGCCAGTGCGACGGCGGCTGCCGCGATGCCGGCACCGTGTCGAGCACGACGGCGGCCACGGGCATCGCCCTCCTGCCGTTCCTCGGCGCCGGCCACACGCAGGCCGCCGGCGCGTATCGCGAGACGGTGACCCGTGGTCTCTATTACCTGATGAGCCGCATCCAGCCGACGCCCCGCGGCGGCGATCTCGCCGAGGGCACGATGTATGGCCAGGGAGTGGCCACACTCGCGTTGGCCGAGGCGCTCGGGATGACGAAGGACGAGATGCTCGTCCGACCGGTCCGCGACGCGGTGCGGTTCATCGTCACCGCGCAAGACGCCTACGGCGGCGGCTGGCGGTATCTGCCGGGGCAGGCCGGCGACACGACCGTCACCGCCTGGCAGCTCGCGGCCCTCAAGAGCGCGGCGCTGGCCGGCCTCGAGGTGCCATCGCCGACGTTCGACGGCGTCTGCCGGTTTCTCGACCGCGTGGAGACACAGGGGGGCGCCGCCTACGGCTACCAGAGCCCACAGGCCCGTTCCTGTACGTCGGCGATCGGCCTCCTGTGCCGGCTGTACACCGGCTGGGACCGCGCGGAGGTGCTCGACCGCGGCCTCGCCGCGCTCGCTAAACCCGGACCGGCGGCCCAGGGCGTATATCAAAACTTCTACCTCTCCCAGGCATTGCTGCAGCGCGACCATCCGGCCTGGCCGCGCTGGAACGCCCGCAATCGCGACCAGCTCGTCGCCCGGCAGGGGGCGATCGGCCACGAGGCGGGCAGCTGGTTCTTCGCCGACCCCGAAACGGCCCCCGGCGGCCGCCTGGCCCACACGGCCCTGGCCGTGCTCACGCTCGAGGTCTACTACCGGCTGCTGCCGATCTACGGCCACGCCGCCGTCGCGGGCTTTTGATCACTCCGCCCGGCCACGCCGCACCGGACTACAATGCCGGTCGAGGAGTCTGGCGGATGCGTCCGGTGACCTATTCGTGGCTCGTGGTCGTGGTCGCCGTGGCCTGCGCGGCGATCGGCTGGCTGGGGATCGCGGGCTGGCTGGCCCTCGTGGTCGCGGCGGCGAGCGTCGGCATGCACGTCGCCGGCAACGCCATCGGCACGCGGCTCCGCGCGGCCACCGACAGCGATCTGCGGCGGCACCGATCGCGGATCGAACGGCCCGCCCTCCCCAGCGCGTCACCGTCGCTCCTCGAACGGCGTTCCGACATGGGCCGTCTGGTGCGGATCTCCGCCGGGATCGGCGCCGCGTGCGGCGGCGTCGCCGGCACCGCGGCACTGCTGGTGCTCGCCGCCAGCAGCCCGGCCGGCGCCGTGCTCGGCGGGCTCTCCTCTGCCGTGATCGGCGCGATCGTCGGATTCCTCGGTGCGAGTTTCGTGGAAATCGTGCGCACGAGCCTGCGGGAGGCCATCGCCGCCGAGCGGGGGCGGTGAAGGGCGGTGGAACGACGGGGGCGGCCGTGGTACAACCTCGGTTTTCCCAACCCCAGCCCTGCAGCCCCCCGGACAATCCATGGCCAAACCGCACCGCGGCCTGAAGAAGGCCAACCACGGCGCCCGCCCCGCCAACAGCAAGGCCCGCAAGGCGAAGCGCAAGCACATCCGCACCTGACATCCGTCGGCGCGAGGCAGCCGCCGGCTTCTTCGCGCCGAACGACGGGGGAACGAGCCGTCATGGCCCCGCGTGACTACATCATCCATCCGAGCGAGTACGACCTCGACAAGGTCATCGCCGACATCCACGAGATCCGCCGCTGGAACATGCAGCGGTTCGAGATGGAGCAGCTCACGGCGATCGTCCACGAGGACCAGTCCCGCTGCCTGTGCGTGGGCTACAAGGACGTGACCCGCGACGAGTTCTGGATCCGCGGCCATTTCCCGGTGATGCCGCTGATGCCCGGCGTCATGATGTGCGAGGCAGCGGCCCAACTCTCCAGCTACTTCACGCAAAAGCACAACCTCCTTGACGCCAAACTGGTCGGCTTCGGCGGCATGGAAGACGTGCGGTTCCGGGAGCCGGTGGTGCCGGGCGACCGGCTCGTGATCACGGTGGAGCGGGTGCGGGTGCGGCCCCGGGCGATGATCGTCTGCCGCTTTCAGGGACTCGTCCGCGAGAACATCGTGGTGGACGGCGTGATCAAGGGCGTGCCACTGCCCGTGGACGCGCTGGCGCAGGCCACCGGTGGAGCCGCGGGCGGCTGACGCCGGCGGGTTCGACCCATGCCCCGCCGCCCTCCCAAGAAGCCCGATCCCGCCGTCGATCTTTCCACCCACCTGCTCGCGGTGGCCGCCCTACCGACGCCATGCGACCCCCGAAGCCTGTTTCCGGCGCCGCTGCCGGTGGAGCTCGAGGTGGGCAGCGGCAAGGGGCTGTTCCTCGCCACGGCCGCGGCGACCCGGCCCGACCGCAACTTCCTCGGCATCGAGATCGCCGCCGGCTACGCGCGGCTCGCCGCCGGCAAGCTCGCCGCCGCGGCCGCGACCAACGCGCGGATGATTCACGGCGACGGCACGGCCCTCGTCCGCGACGTCCTGCAGGCCGCCTGCCTGGAGGCGGTGCACGTCTACTTCCCCGATCCGTGGTGGAAGGCCCGGCACCGCAAGCGCCGGGTGCTGTCGGATGCGTTCCTGCGGCAGGTGGCCCGCGTGGTCGTGCCGGGCGGCCGGCTCCACGTATGGACCGACGTGGAGGAGTATTTCAACGAGACGCTCGAGCTGGCCGCGGCCACCGGCCTCTACGCCGCGCCCGTCGCCGAGGCGGCGAAGGAGCCGGAGCACGATCTCGACTACCGCACCCACTTCGAACGCCGCACGCGGCTCGCCGGGGAACCCGTGTGGCGGGCGGCGCTCGGCGTGCTGGGGTGAGGTCGCCGCACAAAAACTCCCCGGCGGGAGGCGTGCACGCCCGGTGTCCCCGGGTTGCCACCCGGGGCTTCTTGGGATGCGCCACGCCCACAAAAAGCCCCCGGCGGAAGCCGGGGGACTCCGCGTCGAACACGAGCCCGCGTGCCATGCGATGCGGGGTCAAAGCGGCGAAACGCATGCCGTCCTACGGCATCGACAGCGGGGTGGTTTTCCCGCCCGGTGTCCCCGGGTTGCCACCCGAGGCTTCTTGGGATGTGCCACGCCCACAAAAAGCCCCCGGCGGAAGCCGGGGGACTCCGCGTCGAACACGAGCCCGCGTGCCATGCGATGCGGGGTCAAAGCGGCGAAACACATGCCGTCCTACGGCATCGACAGCGGGGTGGTTTTCACGCCCGGTGTCCCCGGGTTGCCACCCGGGGCTTCTCGGGATGCGCCACGCCCACAAAAAGCGTCGTGGCGGAAGCCGGGGGACTCCGCGTCGTGGCGGATACCGTTCACCACTGCCGCCCTACGTCACCGCCTCGTATGTACGGCCGGCGACGCCGCGGGACGCTTGGCTGACGGCGATCTCGTAGAGCCGCTCGCCGGCCGGCGTCGGATAACGGCCCGTGAGGCAGGCCTCGCACAGGTCCGCCGCGTCGAAGCCGATCGACCGGGCCACCGCCTCGACGGGCAGATAGCGGAGCGAATCGGCCCCCAGCCGGGCCGCCATTTCCGCCTGCGCGGCCTCGGTGAGCGGCCCGCCACGGAGAAACTCCGGCGCGAACAGCTCGTCGATCGTCGACATGTCGATGCCGTAGAAGCACGGCGCCACGATCGGCGGACAGGCGACCCGGACGTGGATCTCGCGGGCCAGGCCCAGCGACCGCATCCGCCCCAGGAGCACCTTCATGGTGGTGCTCCGCACGATCGAATCCTCCACGAGGATCACCCGCTTCCCCTCCAGCACCTCGCGGAGCGGCGTGTATTTCGTCTCCGCCTTGGCCCGACGGCTCGCCGCCCCGTCGATGAACGTGCGGCCCGTGTAGCGGTTGCGGATCAGGCCTTCCACCGACGGAATGCGGAGGCGGTAGGCCATGGCGTCGGCGGCGGCCTTGCTGGTGTCGGGCACCGGCACGACGACGGTGTCCTCGTCGATGGGCACCGTCTCCAGCCGCGCCAGCTCCTCGCCGAGCCGCTTGCGGGTGAGGTACACGCTCCGTTCGTCCATCGTGCTGGCGACGTTGGCGAAGTAGATCCACTCGAAAAAGCAGTGCGCCCGCCGCGGGCTGTCCGCGAACCGCTCCACCCGCACGGTCGCGCCGTCCACCACCAGCGCCGTGCCCGGCTCCAGCGAGTGGATCGACTCGGCCGGGAAGCCGAGGTTCAGGAGGGCGACACTCTCGCTGGCGGCGGCCACGAGCGGCCCGAGCCGGGCGTATTCCATGGGGCGGATGCCGAGCGGGTCGCGGGCCACGATCAGCCGGCCGCAGGCGTCGAGCAGGGCGATGTTCCAGGCGCCGTCGAACCGCCGGGAGATCGCCGCGAGGAGCTCGACGGGCGTGGGGTTGGCGTCGCCCGAGAGCTCGCGGCCGATGGCGTGCATCAGCACTTCGGTGTCGTTGTCGCGGGCGAGGTGGGTGTCGTCGGCGGCGAGGATCTCGGCCCGCAGTTCGGGATAGTTCGCGAGCTGGCCGTTGAAGCCGAAGGCGAACCATTTCCGCTTCTGGATGTGCGGCCGCTCCAGCGGCTGGGCATACGCCCGGTCTTCGGCGCCGCAGGTGGCGTAGCGGACGTGGCCGATCGCGGCCCGGCCCGCATGCTGCTCCATCAGGCTCTCGTACTTGCCCCGATGGCTCATGCGAAACACCTCGCTCACGCTGCCCACCTCCTTGTAGGTGGCGAGGAGGCTGCTGCGAGCCGGGTTCCAGACCGTCATCCCCGCGGAGAGCTGGCCGCGGTTCTGAATGTCGAGGAGCATCCGCGGGACCAGCCGCGACACCTCCTCCTGCCCCTGGGCTGGCGCCAGCGGGCTCGTCTCGGCGGTCGGCAGGTGATAGATGGCCACCAGGCCACACTCGTGATGCAAATCGCTCATGCGTGCGGCTCCGGCGGCGTCTGGGCCGCGCTCCTCGCGGCCGGAAGGCGAATATACGGCTCGGCGGCAGCCCTCCTCAACCGACCACGCCGGCGCCGCCGGTTTCGGAACCATGCCGGTGGTCCGGAGCGGCGCGGCGCGGGTAGGATGTGCCCGGTCTCGTTCCGCCGGCCGCGCGACTCGCGGCGGCCAGTCCCCCTGCCGCCACCATGACCGATTCGGCCCGACTCGACCTCGCATCCGCGGCCCGGCTGATCGTGGTGAAGGTGGGCACCCGCGTGCTCACCCGTCCCGACGGGCTGCTCGACACGGCCCGCATCGAGGCACTTGGCCGGCAGTTCGACGCGGCGCTCGCCGCGGGCCGCCGCATCGTGCTCGTCAGCTCGGGCGCCGTGGGCGCGGGCATGGGGCGAATGGGCCTCACGGCCCGGCCACAGGAGCTCGCCAGCCTGCAGGCCGTGGCGGCGATCGGCCAGAGCTGCTTGATCGAGGCCTATGAGCGGGCCTTCCGCGGCCGCGGCCGCCACGCCGCCCAGGTGCTGCTGGTGGCCGACGATCTCCAGGACCGCTCCCGCTACCTCAACATCCGCAACACCCTGCGGGCCCTGCTCGACTACGGCGCCATCCCGGTGATCAACGAGAACGACACGGTGAGCGTCGAGGAACTGCGGACGTCGTTCGGCGACAACGACCGCCTGGCGGCCCTGGTGGCGACGCTCCTCGGGGCCCCGCTCCTGCTGCTGCTCTCCGACGTCGACGGCCTCTACGACCGCCATCCCGGCGAGCCGGAGGCCGCGATCCTCCGCCACGTCCCGCGGATCGACGCGGGCGTGGAGGGGCTGGCCCGCGACCGGCTCGGTGGCCTCTCCAAGGGGGGCATGGCCAGCAAGATCGCCGCCGCGCGAATCGTCACCGAGGCGGGCGGCAACTGCATCATCGCGTCGGGCCGCAACGACCACGTGCTCGACGAGGTGTGCCGCGGCGCCGACGTGGGCACGCTGTTCTCCAGCCGCGCGGCGGCGGTGCCGGCCTGGAAGCGGTGGCTCGGCTGGTCGGCCGAGCCCCGCGGCAGCGTCGTGGTGGACGCCGGCGCCCGCGAGGCGGTCGTGGACGGCGGCCGCAGCCTCCTGGCGGCAGGCGTCGTCTCGGTCGCCGGCCAGTTTGCGGCCGGCGACGTCGTCGCGCTCACCACGGGCACCGGCCGCCCCTTCGCCCGCGGCCTCGTCAACTACGCCGCCGACGAGCTGCGGCGGATCGCCGGCCTGAAGACGGACGCCATCGCCGCGATGCTCGGCTCGGTGCCCTACGAGGAGGTGATCCACCGCGACAACCTCGCCATCGTCTCCCGCGAGGAAGCGGCGTGCTGACGGAACTCCTCATCGTCCTCGCGCTGATTCTCGCCAACGGGTTCTTCTCCGGGGCGGAGATGGCGATCGTGGCCAGCCGCCGTGGCCGCCTCCGCCAGCTTGCCGACCAGGGCGACACCGCCGCCCGCTTGGCGTTGGAACTGGCCTCGAGCCCAGACCGCTTCCTGCCCACCGTGCAGATCGGCATCACGCTGGTGGGCACGCTCGCCGCCGCCTACGGCGGCGATCACCTGGTGGACGACTTCGCCGGCTGGATCGAGCGGCACGCTCCGCCGCCCATCGCCGCCGCCAGCCGCACGATCGCGCTGACCGTGTTCGTGATGGGGCTGTCGTTCGTCACGCTCCTCCTCGGCGAGCTCGTGCCCAAGCGGCTGGCCCTGCGGAAGGCCGAGTCGTTCGCCCGGATCGCCGCCCCGATCATGCAGGTCTTCGCCCGCGTCGCCAGGCCGCTGGTGTGGGGCATGAGCACGGCCACGTCGGCGGTGCTGTTCCTCCTCGGGGCCCACAAGCAGGAGGGCCCGAGTGTCTCCGTGGACGACATCGAGCACCTCCTGGAGGCGGGCCGGGCCGAGGGCGTGCTCGAGGCGGTGGAGCAGTCGGTGGCCGCCGAGGCCCTGCGGCTCGGCGAGCGGACGGTCCGCGACATCATGCGGCCGCGGATCGACCTCGACGCCCTCGACATCGAGACGCCGGCGGGCGAGATCCTCGGCGCCATTGCCATGGCGGGCTACTCGCGGCTCCCCGTCTACGAGGGCTCGCTCGACCACATCCTCGGCTACGTGTCGATCAAGGACGTGCTGCGAAACACCTTCCTCGGCTGGCCGATCGAGCTCAAGAAGATGCTCCACAAGGCGGTGTTCGTGCCGGAGACGATGCCGCTCGACCGGCTGCTCGAGCTCTTTCAGAAGGAGAAGAACCAGCTGGCGATCGTGCTCGACGAATACGGCGGCACGGAGGGCATGGTGACGCTCGAGGACGTGCTCGAAGAGCTCGTCGGCGAGATCCATGACGAGCACCGCCGCGAGGAGCAGCACGCCTTCCTGCAGCGCGAGGACGGCTCGTGGCTGGTCGATGGCGGCGCGAGCGTCGAGGATCTCGCGAAGCGGTTCGAGATCAAGCTCGGCGCGACGTCCCGGGAATACTCGACGGTCTCCGGCCTCGTGCTGGCGGAGCTGGAACGGATCCCCGTGGCGGGCGACGTGGTCCGCTGGCAAGGGCTGGTCGTGGAGGTCGTCGACATGGACGGCCGCCGCATCGACAAGCTGCTCGTGCGACGGGCATAGCGGGCGGCGTCAGTCGCTGGCGGGGCCGGCCCGGTCGAGGACGTCCTGGAGCACGAACGGCTTCGGGAACGGCTCGTCGAGCTGCTCGAGCAGTTTCCGGTAACGATTCACGACGTCGCGCATGTCGTCGGCCGTGAGCTGGTCCTCCCGCAGCACCGGCGACGCGTCGAGCACCTGTCGCCACGCGGCGAAGGCTTCCTCGAAGGCCTTCTTCGCCGTCTGCAGGCGGGCGTTCTCGAACTCCCGGTCGGCCTCCCAGATCTTCTCCCGGGCCAGGAGGGCGGGCTCCGTCACCTCGACCTCGCAGGCCGCCCGCCAGAAGTCGAAGTTCACGATGTCGCGGTAGCGATCGATGATCTCCGCGGTCTCCTGGGCCTCCACGTACTGCCGGGCCAGCTCCTTCGCCTTGGCCTGCACGTCGGCCGGTGCCTCACGCGCCACCATCGGCCAGGTGACCCGGAGGGATGCTTCCGCCTCGGCGGCGAGCTGCTGCTGGGCGTCGCTGCGATCCAGCGGCGGCGTAGCCAGGGCCTGCTGCTGCGCGGCGGAGAGACCGGCGCGGAGCCGCTGCTCGAGGGCCGCGAACCGTCCCGGCAGCAGGGCCTCGAGCTCGGCCGCGATCCGCGTGGCCCGGGCCAGCTCGTCCTCCCGCAGTCCGAGCCGGATCGGCACCTCCCAGCTCGTGGGAATCTCCCGCATCGCGAACTTCACCATCTCGTCACCGGCCAGCTTCCACGCCTCGCGGGCGGCGGCCCCGAAGGTGCCGTCCTCCTCGGTGGCCCGGGCATAGTTGATGGCCGCCATCATCGGCTCGCTGTGGAAGATGAGCGCGGTGGTCTTGAGCGGCGCGCCCGAGTCGGCGAGCCGCTGGGCGGCGAGGTACTTCTGCCGCGACACCAGCCAGTTGTCGCGTTCGGGGAGCGTGCGATCGGGGTCGTCGCGGTCGTGAAAGTCGTCGTCGGCCTTGAAGAGCCGCCGAAACTGCCTCTTCTCGTCCGACTTGCCGATCTTGTGGCCGATGAACCAGCCCATCCGCCCCAGGAGCCGCGGGTCGCGCTGGTTGAGCGCGATGCCCTGCCGCAGGAACTCGATCCCCTTCATCACCCAGGCGTAGCGGTCGTGGTAGTCGTCGAACTCGACCGAGATGTTGTAGGACAGATTGTGGGCCTGGAAGTCCCAGACGGAGTAGAAGTTGGGCTGGAGCTTCGTCATCTGCTCGAGCGCCGCCGAGAGGTTCGTCCAGTCCTCGACCTTCTTGTAGTGATTGACGCGGTCCCAGAGCAGCGTCACCGCGACGTTCTTCAGCCCCAGCGTGGCCAGCCGCATCGTCTCGCTGGTGGGATCGACCGCGCCCAGGCTGGCCTGGGCCAGGCCGGAGGCCGTCCGCAGCCGCGCCAGCTTGCCGCCCGGGCTCGACGAATCCGCCGGCTGGCTCAAGGCCGAGAGCGGGATCAGCAGGGCGGCGATCGCCACCAGGGCCAGGAGCGTGCCCGGCCGCAGCCCCAGCCACGCGGCTCCCGCCCGGCCCGGTCTGCCACGCTCCGCTTCTCTTCGCGCGTCGTCGGTCACGATGCCACCTCCCGGGCCCGCAGGCAGAAGCTGCCGGCGACGAGGAACGCCAGCACGTATCCCAGCGTCTCCATGCCGTTGGCCGCCAGCAGATCAAAGGGGATGTCGAAGCCGTCGGCCACGAAGGTGCTCGTGCCCAGCGACGAGAGCGACGGAAACAACCCCGCAGCCAGCCGCATCGGGGCCAGGAGCAGCGTGTCCACCGTCTTCATCACCTGCACGGCCGGGGTGGGATCGAGCGGCAGCGTGATGCTCGTCTGGGTGACGATCCGGTAGAGCGATTCGAGCGGACCGCCGCCGGGCACGATCGTGGCGTCGCCGGTCACCTGGCTCTCAAAGAGCTGGGCGATGAACTCCCGGAACTGGCCGATCATCACCATGGCGAGCGTCGCCAGCAGCGCGACGGGCCCGGCGAGGAACGTGCTGAACATCACCCCCATGGCCGTCATCAGGAGCATCGAGAACCAGATGCCGAGGCAGCTCTTGGCGTAGTTGAGGCCGAACGAGCCGTCACCGGCGCGAAGAAAGAAGTCGGCCTGTGCCACGCCGTAATACTGGGCCCGCTCCAGACACTGGAGCACGATCTCGACCCGGCCGTCAGCGACGAGGTCGGCGAACAGGTCGATCTGCCGGGTGCCGCCATCGGCCGAGGTGGCGTTGAGGGTCCGCGGAATCGGCAGGGAGTCGATCGTCGTCTCCTTGGCCGTGAAGTAGAAGGGGTCGCTCTGCAGGCCCGTGGAGGGATTGCGGACGCGGATGCTGCCGGAGATGCCCTTCTCGATGACCCCCTTGTAGGTGCGAAACACCCGCACGATCATCTCCAGCGGCAGGCCGGCGGGGAACTCCCGCTCCGTGATGCCGTCGAACGTCCAGATCGCTGCCGCCAGCGTGCCCCCCTCGATGTACTGCCGGTAGCCCCACTCCGCGCCCACGCTGATCCCTTTGGTGCTCGGCCGCCCCTCACGGTCGAGGAAGCGGAGCCTGCCGCGGAGCGGGCGGCGGGCCTCGAGCAGCCCTTCGGGCGGCCCCACCTCGTAGGCCGTCGCACCGCCGCGGTCGATCGCCCGGACGCGGTGGCGGTGGCCCTGCACCGTGTCGGTCGTCCCCGAGCCGTCGGCCGCGAGGTCGAGACGGTGCCGGTGGCCGCGGTCGAAGCTGGTGCGGCCCTCGAACCCGCTGGTCGAACCATCCTCGGCCCGGACGGGCTGCAGGTCGTCGGCCGCCACGACGTGCGTGTGACCGACGCTGCGGACCACGAACGCCCAGCCCGCCACGCCCATCACGGCCAACAGCGCCGTGCCCACGAGGGCGAAGCCGAGGAAGCGGCCGAGCACGATCTCGCCGGTCCGCACCGGTTTGGTGGTGACCGTCTGGATCGCCTTGGCCTTGATGTCGGCCGGGAGGCTGAAGACGGAGAGCACAAGGGTCACCAGGCATACCAGGAGGTTGGTCGCCGCGAGGATGAAGCCGAGGTACAACTTGCCGGGATTCACGCTCGCCGGGTCGAGGAACCAGCCGGCGAAGAGGATGATCAGGGCGAACAGGCCGAGCACCACGAGCACGTTCCGCCGCAGCGACTCCTGGATCGCCAGTCGCGCCAGCGCCCAGATCCGTCGCCCCGACATGCCGCCCAGGTCGGCGAGCCCGGAGAGCAGCCCGCGATACACGCGGTCCCCGGCGGCCAGCGGCCCGCAGAGGATCGACTGCACCAGCCACACGCCCGCCGCGGCGACGATCGTGATCAGCGCGGCGGCGAACAGGAACCACACCAGGGCCGGCCCGATCCAGGCGGCGAATGCCGGGATTTCCTCTTCCAGGACCATAGGCTCACCGCCCCGCGGGATGATCGGATGCCACGGCCTGATCGACACGCGGCTGGCGGGCCCGTCGCCCCGGCCGCGCCTCGGTGTCGCGGACGACGTCGAGGAACAGGTCCTCGAGCGTGGTCCGCGGGTTGCCGACCTCGATGCCCGCGGCCCCGTGCCGCTCGAGGACGGCCCGGACCTCGTCGCGAGCCGCGGGCGAGAGGTTGCGGGCCCGGATCTGCGTCACGTCGGTGACCCGCAACAGGTCCTCGACGCGGCCCAGCTCCTTGAGTTCACCCTGATGGAGCACCGCGATCCGGTCGCACACGTCCTCCACGTCGGCGAGCAGGTGCGAGCACATGATCACGGTCTTGCCGCGCCGCTTGAGATCGATGATCAGGTCCTTCATCTCACGGGTGCCGATCGGATCGAGGCCGCTGGTCGGTTCGTCGAGGAGCACGAGCTCGGGGTCGTTGATCAGGGCCTGGGCGACGCCGATGCGGCGGGTCATGCCCTTGGAATACTCCTTCAGCTGCCGCTTCTTGTCGCGACCGAGCCCGACCATCTCGATGAGCGCGTCGGCGCGGCGCTTCCGCTCCTCGGGCGGCATGTCGAAGAGCCGGCCGTAGAAGTCGAGCGTCTCCTCGGCGTCGAGAAACTTGTAGAGATACGACTCCTCGGGGAGGTAGCCGATCCGCTCGTTCTTGGAGACGTCGGTCGCGCCCCGGCCGAAGACGAGCGCCTCGCCCGACGTCGGGAAGATGAGGCCGAGGAGCAGTTTCATCGTGGTCGTCTTGCCCGAGCCGTTAGGACCGAGGAGACCAAAGATCTCGCCGCGCCGGATCTCGAGGTCGAGCGGCTTGAGGGCCACCTTCTTGCTGCGGCCCCAGAAGTCGCGGTAGGTCTTGGAGAGGTTGCGGGCCTCGACGACCACGTCGCCGAAAGGGGCGTTGCCCGGGGAACTACGGCCCAACTGGGAGGGTTCGGTCATGGCTGCCCCTCGGGAGATCGGAAACGGCACGTCGCGTCACAAAAGCACGGGCATCGGTTGTAACCCATGCGGCAGTGAAGTGGAGGGGGACGGGAGAAGCCGTTAGATTTCCCGTCTGAACGCAGCGTTGTACGGAAAAAGGCTTGACAGCGCCCAACCACCAGTTATGATTTGAGCGTGTTGAGAATGAGTCTCGTTAGCATTCGCTGCGGTTACTTACGACAGGTGGCGCTGTGAAAACAAGCTCGCGACAAGGAACGCGCTCTTCATTGCCGGCCGGCTTTTCTCTCGTTGAACTGCTGGTGGTCATCGCGATCGTGGCGACGCTGATCGGCCTGCTGCTGCCCGCGGTGCAGTCGGCCCGAGAGTCCGCCCGCCGGATGCAGAGCCTCAACAACCTCCGGCAGATCGGAGTCAGCTTGCACCTGTATCACGATGCCCGACGAATGCTGCCGCCGGGTTTTCGTTCGACGACCACCGGCACGTGGCCAGGCGGCTCGAACGACGCGGTGCCGGAATCGGGACCGGGATGGAGTTTCTTCTCGTTCCTCTTGCCTTTCCTCGAAGAGACGGCCGTGCATGCGACGATCCGGCAGAACCTGCCGATCACCGACCCGCTGAATCAGGCCGCCCGGGAGACCGTCATTTCCACGTTCGTCGACCCGGGTGACTCCGCGCCACGGCTGATCGACATCACCGACTCGGGATCGCCCCCCGCCGCGGGCAACACGCCCTCCGTGATCACGCGTGCCGCCCTCTGCAGTTACGCCGGCTGCCTGGGCACGGAGTCGTATGAGAAACAACCATTCACCGGGGTCTTTCACCGCAACAGCAAGGTCCGGTTTTCCGAAATCACCGACGGCCTGAGCAAGACGATCGGCGTGGGCGAACGCATGGGGCGACACACCCGCAGCAGCTGGGTCGGAGTCGTGCCCGGCCAGGAACTGGTCTATGCACCGGAGTCGCCGCAGTATCGGGCGGCCGAGCCGAGCTTCAATTGGCGTCCTGCCATCACGGCGACGCTCGTCCACGTCCGCTCGTCCGCCCCCAGCCTCCAGGGCAGCCCCGGAGGCTTCGTCGGCCCCTATACGGCCGGCACCAACTTCCTCAACATGGATGGCTCGTGCCGATTGATCACCGCAGATACCGCGCCGGACATCTTTCGGGCGCTCTGCACGCGGGCCGGCGGAGAGGCCGTCACAGTCGAGTGATGAGCCGCATCACGTGCCCGAGGGCGTGGCCGGCGTCGCCGCCTCGGCCCGCTTGGTGACGATCTCCACCACCCTGAAGGCCGCCTGCAGTTCGAACGGCGTGAACATCGGCTCGTCGGGATCGCCGCCGGCGTGGTCGATCTTCTCGGCGGCGAGCTGCTGCCAGGTCAGACCGTTGGCGATGTGCCACGCGGCCGCCTGGGCCACCTTCTGCGACACCTCGCCCTTGCCGATGCTCTGCATGAGCTGCTCCAGCCGCGGATCGTCCGAATACGACTTCAGCTCTGCGAGCCTGTAGGGCCGGATCGACGACGGCTCCGGCTTGCCGTGCTCGAGGCACACGGTCGTGACCTTCACCACGCGGGTCTTCTCGGGCGGCAGCGAGAACATGCCGCCCCCCTGAGCACCGCCGATGCCCATGCCGGCACCCGCCGGGGCGGCGCCACCGGTCGTCTGCGGAGCCGCCCCAGCGCCCGCGGCCCCGAAGCCGGCCATACCGCCGCCGGGAGCCATCTGAGCCAGGACCGGAACCCCGGCAAACACCTCGGGCAGCCGCAGCGTGAGCGGCCGATCGGAGCGATTCGTGACGACGATCTGTGCCGAACGCGAGTCGTTGGGGATGTACTTCACGGTGACCAGGCCCGCTTCTTCAGCCCGGAGCAGATCGTGGGTTTTCACGGCGGCGGCCTGGGACCGGGGCCGCGGCTCACGCGCCGACGCCGCCGAAACGACGATGGCACCGGTCAGCAGCAACGCGAGCAATGCGACGTGACGCATGGCGAAAACTCCTGCAGGGGGGCGGATCACGGACGAAGGCGGACCCCTTCAGTATGCCTTCGGCTGAACGACCAGGCCAATTCGACCGCCTGCCCCAAAGATTCCGCCTGGAACGGTCGTAGGGGCCGCCGACCGGGCCACGGGGCGCCGTGCCGGGGCGGCACGTGATTCGCCGGTTCAAACCCGCAGCGCATGGCACACGGGAAGGCATGCGACCCGGAGTCCCCCGGCTCCCGCCGGGGGCTTTTTGATCCAAGAAGCCCCGGGTGGAAACCCGGGGACTCCGGGCATGAAAACCACCCCACCTTCCATGCCTGGCAGCCAACTCGCTCGCCAGCACGCAGCGGCCGAAGGCCGCGCTGCGTGCATACCGCCGAGGGCGTGCCGCGGCTCGACGCCGCGTCGAGCCGCCACGCCGCCGCAGCCCAGCTGCGGCCACGGCCGCCTGGAGGGCGGCCGCATGCCCGGCTGGTCGCACCTCGGCTGCGACCACGCCGGGCCAAGGCTGCCGGGGCCATGGATGGCCCGGCAGCCGTGAAGTCAGCGCTTGCTAAATTGCGTGCCGCGACGGGCACCACGCAGGCCGTACTTCTTCCGCTCCTTCATGCGGCCGTCACGGGTGAGCAGCCCACCCTGCCGCAGCGGCTCGGCCAGTTCGGCCTCGAAGACCTTGAGCGCCCGAGCGATCCCCAGGCGGCAGGCACCTGCCTGGCCAGTCGGCCCGCCGCCGTCGACGGTGATATCGACGTTCACGGCCGACTGCTTGCCCACGTGCTCGAGCGCGCCGGCGACGAGCATCCGATCCTTGATCGCGGGAAAGTACGCCGCCAGGTCGCGGCCGTTGACCGTGATCGTGCCGCCCCCCTGACGGAGCCGCACGCGGGCCACCGCCGTCTTGCGACGACCCGTGGCGATGATGTCATTGCCCCTGCGAGACGACTTCACACCCTGCTCGACGGCCATGCTCTAAAACCTCGGTTCACTCGTGGGATGCACGTCGGGGCGTTCCGGCCCGCGACGAAGTATTCGTATTCGTCGTGCGGCGACGCCCGCCGTCACTTGGCCCCCAGGACCATCGGCTCCGGCTGCTGGGCCTGGTGGGGATGTTCGGTGCCGGCGTAGACCTTCAGTTTGTCGAGCATCACCCGGCCGAGCCGCGTCTTCGGCAGCATCCGGCGGACGGCCTCCTCGACGATCAGTTCCGGCCGGCGGTCCCTTCGGTGCTCGGCCGACTCGGTCTTCAGGCCCTGGTAGCCCGTGTACCAGCGGTAGGTCTTCTGCTGCCACTTCTTGCCTGTGAACTGCACCTTCTCGGCGTTCACCACGACCACGTAGTCGCCCGTATCGACGTGCGGCGTGTAGGTGGGGCGGTGCTTCCCCATCAGGATCATGGCGATCTCACTGGCCAGGCGGCCGACCACCTTGTCGCTGGCGTCCACCAGCCACCACCGCTGTTCCACCTCGCCCGGCTTCGCCATGAACGTCTTCATACACCACACGCTTTTCCGTGAAATCCTGCCACGATCGCCGGCCAGCCGCCGGGATTTGGGAGCCCCGGAGACTACCAATGCTCCGCAGCACCGGCAAGCGGCGCGGCCAAGGCCCGCGGAATCGGCAAATCCCCGCCGCGGAAGCCGGTTTTCACGCCCCCGCCCGACCGCCGTCCTTCATCGGCATTCAGGCTCCGGTTGCGGGAGTGGGGATTTGCAAGCACACTTTTGCGGCACGGCGGCCCGGATGACGCGGCCGGGCCGCTTTCCGTCTCCCCTACAGGCTCCTCCCGATGAAGGTCGCCGTCCTCAAGGAAACGTTTCCCGGCGAACGCCGAGTGGCCCTGGTACCCACCGCGATCCCGCCTCTCCTCAAGTCCGGCCTCGAGGTCGCGGTCGAGACCGGCGCCGGGTCCGCCGCCGGCTTCTCCGACGACGCCTATCGCGCGGTCGGCGCGGCGATCGTGTCGCGCGACGAAGCCTTCGCCGCCGACTGCGTGCTCGCGGTGCGGACCGGCGGTGCCTGCGGGGCGGGCTGGTGCGCCGATCGTGACCGGCTCCGCCCGGGCGTGGTGCTGATCGGCATGTGCGATCCGCTCTCCGCGCCGGAGGCCTGCCGCGAGGCGGCCGACCGCGGGGCCACGCTGTTCTCGTTGGAACTCGTGCCGCGGATCACCCGCGCTCAGAGCATGGACGTGCTTTCCAGTCAGGCCAACATCGCCGGCTACCGGGCCGTGCTCCTCGCCGCCAACACGCTGCCGCGGATCCTGCCGATGATGACCACCGCCGCGGGCACGCTCACGCCGGCGAAGGTGCTGGTGCTCGGCGCCGGCGTCGCCGGCCTGCAGGCGATCGCCACGGCCAAGCGACTCGGCGCCCAGGTGAGCGGCTACGACGTCCGCCCCGC
>Ga0315906_10000446_pt1 | contig 65852 bp, 69 predicted proteins | sample LakEriMetagenome_4_FD_203526 | JGI IMG/M metagenome (GOLD analysis project Ga0315906, IMG submission 203526) | Freshwater fungal communities from buoy surface, Lake Erie, Ohio, United States - Buoy 2 MA122 | ecosystem: Environmental > Aquatic > Freshwater > Lake > Lake biofilm | place: USA... | reverse complement strand
ATAACTTATCTTCCAACAATAATTGCTCTTTAATTAAATTTTTAAGTCTATTAAACTGTGATTCGGTTATGACTATCTTTTTATCCATCTTTAGCTATTTTTATATAAATATTACAAAAAACAAAAAATCCCCATTAAAATGGGGACTTATTGTAATGGTATCATACCATTTTTCATTTGTGTTTTTAATGCTTCTCCAGAAACTCTAGTTTCTCTACTACCTTTTCCAGTCGTTTTAGATTTGGTTTCCTTCTCCTTCATCTCTTCAATCCGTTCTTCTTTTTCTTTGGTCTCCTTTATTAACATATTTAAAAAGAATCTTCTTTCATATGTAGGCATTGATAAAACGTCATTATAAGTGACGTTTTTCAAATATTGCGTACATATATAAATCTCCTCTAATAAAATAGGCTTAAAGTCTGATGTTAGGCCAAAAAAATGTGACACTAAGGGGAAGAAAGGTGGCGATAGACCCTCCCCCTGGGGTCTGAACATTGATGTTTAGGTCAATGCCACTTTCAATTGATTCAACATATTCATTAAATGCTTTAGCGTCAGCAATTCTCATAGATGAAGCAAAATCTTTTATATATCTTTTATCTCTATTCCCATTAATTTCAACAATTTGTCTTTCTAATTTATAAGTTGACGCATTGTTTACCAATACTTTATTTTCTTTTTCTTTTTCTAAAATTCTTTCTAGTTCGTCAACGTCACCACAAGTTAAAACTTTGAATTTAATTACATTTTTTGTTACTGGTAATTCAAATGTAAACTCACCATTCTCATCTGGTTCAGCAGTTAACTCAATTTCTTTAAGTTCATTTAAATTTATTTCAGTTTCAAATGGTTCATCTAATTCATCTAATAGAGTTACTGGATACATTTCACCATATGCTGTTGCTCTAAGCCATAACATAATAGCGTTTCTATCACCAATAGTTAAATCTTTGTATCTGATTTCTGGTTCCAATATTTTTCTGTTGATTAAAATTTCTAAGAATTGACCACTTTGTAATAAGTTTGGTGATGATAAAATGTTTTCATCAGCAGTTGTCATATAAGCTATTTTAATGTTAGCTTTTTTACTTCTATATAACTTACCTCTAGATGGTAAAGGAATAACGTCAAATGGTGCGTTATAGTTAGGTTGACTTAACTCATAAATGTATGGGTCAATATTGTTAGGGTTTTGACCATAATTCTCATATGTGTTATTAACTGGCGGCACTGATGGCGGAGTTGGTGGTGGAGTATTTGGTACTCTATTTTGTTGTTCCATATTATTGTTATTATTTACATTATTGTATGATTGTTCATACATTTTTTGATAGTTTTGAGTTTGCTGTTGATTTAATCTTAACTGTTCATCTCTTTTACGTATCAAATCTTGATTAGCATCTACTTTTTTAGGTGCGTCTTCAGCCAGTTGTGGTTCAACAACCATACCTTGTTTATTTTTTCTTTGAATTTGTTCTCTGGTACGCTGCATCATCATTTCAACTGCGTTTTTATGTGAATAACTTAATTCATCAGAACTTTTAGCGTTTTCATAAATTTCGTGAGTCGCCATAGCTTTTTCTTGTTCAAAATTAGCTATTCTTTCAGCGTCAGTTAAATTGTTTTGAGGTTGTTCTCTTTGAGGAAAAACATTTGGTTTTTTATCCATATTTGAAAAACTTATTTATTTCGTTATAACTTTAAAAATAAATATATGTTAATAAGTTTTTTTGTAAATAGAAACTATGTAAAATTAAAAAACCACTCGTTAAAGTGGTTTTTTATTATTTATTTTCGTATTCTTTTATTAGTTCTTGATTCTTAGCAATCATATTTAAACGCTTAACTAAGTTACCTCTATTTTTCTTAGGTTTACCTTCTTTTCTAGCTTTTGCCATATTTTTATTTATTAATTTTATGTTATTTAATAATAAATATCATAAACCTAATTCTTTTCTTAAAATACTCATAATTTCTTCTGGTTTATTTTTAATATCACTTTCCCAAAATCTTAATAATTTGAATCCCTTCTCTTCAGCTATCAAATTTTTTCTATAATCATTACCGACTGTTTTTATTTGTATTGGAAAAGTCGGTATTTTATGGATACTATTAGGATTACAATGGTGAAAATCACCATCAACCTCAATTAATAAATTAGAGTTGTGTATATAAAAATCAAATAAAGCTGATGACACTTGTTTTTGGTATGTAAAATCTTTTTTTTCAATTAAACCTAAAATTTCTAGAAATGTTTGAAATGTAACTTCTAATTTAGTCTTTTTATTTTTATAATTATTTTTAATCAATCTTTCTATTAACCTATGTGATTGTTTTTCTCTTTCGTCTGGATTAGACCATCTTAATTCTGAAGCTTCTTGTATTTTTAATTTATGTTCTTGAGATTTTGGGACACCTTTAAGTTTTTTTGAAATATTAATACCACGGTTTTGGTTTGACATTACCTTATCAATATTATCTTTCACCCTTGAATCATCAATAGTTAAACCTTTATTCCATATTTTTAAATCACCAGATGCATGCATCTTTTTTTGTGTTTCATGTGATTTTCTTAATACTTCTTTATTGTGTCCCCAATTATTATTAACCCTAGCAACATGTCCTCTAATGTAATCAACAAAACCTTTTTCAATAGATAAAAACTTAACTGATTCACCACAACCACATTTACATGTTGGTTTAACCCCACTTAAAATATAATCAATATATGTTTGTTCAGCATTAACACCATGTTTTTGGGTTCGATGTCTTCTCAATGAATCCAAATTATCAAACTCACGTTCACATTCTTTACATATTACCATAAAATAAAAATTCTTTTAATATATTCATAATTTAATACAAATATACTAAAAGAATTCTTACAAGTCAAGCTTTTGATAAAGCTATTTTAATTAAAAATCAGAATAATAAGATTGCTCTGTCAAAACGTAATGTTGCAGTAATCTCAGCGATACCGTCATCATCCATCCCTAAGTCACCAAATGATACGTTTGTTAACATTGTCCCATCTAATAACCATTTCTCGATAACAACCCCAGTTGGGTCAAGTAATTCTAAGTCAACTGGACGTTTGTAACCAGCAGCATAACCTTGACGACCAGTAATAGATTCTGAGTGTAAACGAACCCATTCCATAATAGCTTGAGCTGCTGAAGGACCAATTGGGTCACGGAATGTAACGTCAATCGATTCCCATGTAAAACGACCAATAACCCATGTTGAAGTATTTAAGAAAGGAATCTCAACTTCGTTCTGTGTGATTGAAGGTCTAGAAGCAGTTGATAACCACCATTGTTGGATACCTAAATCTGCTGGGAAAGTTAATAACCAACGATTCTTTTTCTTAGGTTCGTATGGTAAGGGCATTTTCATCAATAAATCAGCCATAATGTTCTAGTTTTTTATTTAGTTTTATTATTTGTTGTTTTTTATAAATAAATATGTTAATTATGAAAAATTTTTCAATTTTATCTATATTTTTTACTTATTTTTTAAAATATTATTAATCAGTTCAGAATGTTTAAGTTTACAATCAAAACCGTTTTCTTTAGCATTTGAATTAAAATTAGTTACAATCTTCTCAGCATCATAGATAAATTTTTTATCAGCGCTAATTAAACCTTTGTTTTTCAAGTCTTCAATTATTTTATTCAAGTCTTCTTTATCATCCAAAATAGATTTTATTTTAGTATAAGTTGATTCCTTTTTTAATTCATTATTTGCTATTTCTAGATTGTAATTTTTTAAGTTTAATCCTAAGATTTTACCCATAGCTAAAATCATTTCAACATTAAAATTAAATTCCACTTTTTTATTTTCAGCTTCCTTTAAAATTAATCTATTAAATTGCTCTAACGTTATTTTAATTACCTTCATAATAATAAATATCTATAAAAACAAAAAAGCTCTCAGATGAGAGCTTTCTTGCTTTATTTTTAATTTTGGTTATACATTGTCAAATGATGCACCAGTATTCATAATTACGAATTCTAATTGAATGAACTCTAATGCTCTTGTTGGTTTCAAGAATATTTGACCAGTTAATTGGTTTCTATCGAAATCTTCTGGGTCGTTTGATAAAACAACACGGAAATCGTATAAACCTCTTTGACTTCTAATACTGTCTAAGATTGGGTTTACAAGTGATAAGAATTGGTTTCTTACAGCTGCATCGTTTTGCTCAAATAATAATCTGATAGAAACAGCAGAAATAAGTTTTCTTGCTTGTAATAACAATCTTCTAACATTGATTCTGTTAAGAGCTGTATCTTTGATTTGAAGTGTTTTGTTACCCCAGATTTTGATACCATCTGTTGTGAAAGTAGCAATTGGGTTAATTCTTGCTTCATAAAGAACATCTCTTTCTTCTAATGTTAATTTCTTTCTAGCTTGTACTGCATTAACACCACCTCTTTCGATACCAGCTACTGCATACCATGGAGCTGTTTTCTTATCTGTAAACGCTACGTTTCTAACAACATCTCTTGTTGCTGGCATCCAAACATAAACATTATTTTCAGTGTCATCTACTTGAATCCATGGCCAGTAAGTACATGTGTAGTTACTGTCAAAAGTACCATCTAAGAAATCAGCGATATCAGTAGCAGCCATTGGGGTTACACCATCAGATTCAGTATCTGGAGTTGTAACAATGTATAATGAGTCAGCTCTATCGTTTTCAATCATATCGATTGCTTCTTCAACTAAGTTACCATTATCCATTACATCAATACCTGGAGTTGCAAACACGTTGATGTTAACAGCTTCTGGGTTTCTAAATGTCCAAATACCTTCTAAGAATGCGTAGTAATCAGAGTTTATAGCAGCGTCACCGTTATATAAAGTTCTAGTTTTAAACGCACCACTTAATTTACCTTTACTACCTAATGTACCGTTTATTAAGAAAGAATCTAAATTACTTCTTCTAGTTCTGTAAATATCCCATCCATCAAAACCACCGTAAGGTGCAAATGTAAATTTACGAGCTCTAAGTTTTTCATATTTAGTACCTAATACACCAGCCTCACTTCTAAATTGAGCGTCACCAACTTCGAAAGAGAAAGTTTCGTTATCAATTGATACTGAAGCAGCATCTAAGTCCATGTGAAAACCTTTTGTTAATGCACTAAATTCAACACCTTTATGGTCAAAGAAATCAGCGTCAATACCTACTAAATCAGATAAACCTAAATATTTTTTAGCTATTTGAGATGAAGTATCAAAAGCACCATAAGCAGTTTGATATAGTAAGTTAGGTGAAACAACACCAGTATTACTTGCTGCTTGATAATTTCTCATTGGATAACCAACAAAACCAGCTGGGAAAGCATCTGAAGTGTTATTAGTATCATCCATTTCAATCAATATAAAACTTGATTTTGAAGGGAAGTTACCATCTAATGTACCAATTCTTCTAGCAATATAGTTAACAGAAGTTGGGTCCATAGTCACTTTTGAGAATGATTCTAATACAGTTGGTTGAGTATCATTATCATTAAAAGCTCTAATTACAACATCAAATTCTTTTGTATCTAATTTAACGTTTCTAATAGAAATTTTAAATTGTTCATTAGCAGCGTTACCATCAGAAATTGTCCAGAATCTGAATAATCTTAATACTTTAGTACCACGTAACTCAGAAACAACATATGGTGTAACAGCTGGTTTGTATTCTTGTTTGTAATCATTAAATGAGTTAGCGTAATTTATAGTAGTTAAATTAATACCTCTGATTTTACCAGCGTTATTTAATGTATCAAACATTTGTTCAAAAAATTCTTCGGCAAATATTGCAGCTTTACCATCACTATTTGTTCTACCCAATACTTTTGGTAAATAACTTTTCTTAGTGTTATCTAATGATAACGTATAGTTGAAATTACCTTGAATATTAGATTTACCAGATAATGCAAATTCAGCTAATGGGTCAAGCGCAGCATCAGTTACTGAAGGGTTGAAAAGAGGACCATTTGTTGTTCCAGTAATTTCATATGATGGTAATTGAGTATCAACATTAATACCACCTCTAGAACGTAATAACACAACTAATTTATCTTCAGCGTCTGAATAACCAGTACCAGAATAATGAACAGTAATACCAGTTGTAGTACCAGTAATGAATGCACCAACAGCAGTTAAATTATTAAGATACATAGTTGTAGTTAAACCACTAAAGGTACCACTAGTTTTAATGTTACCAGTAACATCATAAGTAGAACCAGTTGGACCTTGTGAAATTGTTGCTAATGTATCGTCTAAATCACCACTATTAATTATTTGTTGTAACAATGGGTCATTACTAACTATTGTTACGTTAGTGTTTGCTGATGTAGCTGTAAATCTTATTAATGGAGTAGCAGCGTTATATGTTGTAGTAGTTGTTGCAGCAGTAGTTGACTCATCCAAAGCTGCGTCTAAAGTAATACCCCAAGCTTGTCCAGCTTCAAAACCAGATAATCCTAATACTCTTGTTACGAATAATTGATTTGATTGAGATAAATATTCTTTTGCGATATATGGTAACTCATATAAAGGAGCGTTGTTATCTTTAACTTTTGTAGCATTTAAACCACCAAAAAATTTTCTAAAATTATCATAACTGTCGATAAAAATAGGTTGAAACGCTGGTCCAATAGTTGTCTCACCAACTAACCCTAACGTAGTCACACCTATTTGACTAGTTACAAAAGATAAGTCTTTTTCAGATGTATAAACCCCTGGACTTACAAATACTTTATTTGGCATAATTTTGTTTTTTGTTTTATGTTATTATTTATCGTTTTATTATAAATATTAACTTTTTTTCAAAAGTAGAGCCAATTAAAAATATAAATATAAATTAGTATGAATTTTATCATACTTTTATCATACTTATAAGAAAAAGACTTATGAAACGAGACAAAAACTTGAAAATTACACCAAAAACGCACGAAATGTTAAAACAATACTGTGAAGAAAATGGGTTAAAAATGTTTGCTTTTGTTGAAAAATTGATTCGTGATAAGTGTCAACCTAAAAAAGGGTTATATGACGAAGATTAATCACAATTCGAATTGGTCTCTTATTTCAATAGGAACATTACTCATTTCTTTGAATTCTTGAAATAACAATGGTGTCATCTCTTCAATTAAAAAAGGTGTGTTTATCAATGCTTCTTCTTCATTTGTATATACTCGATATGTTGAGATATAATCATCAATTAAATCACTAGAAGGTCTTAAACAAACATTCGCTTCTAAATTATTACCAATTGAATATGTTGCAGTTAATGTAAATTTTTCCATAATATTATAATAATGAATTAACACCTAATTTTAATAAATCAAATTGACCAGAGTTGGTAACACCACCACCACCACCCATGGCTCTACTTGCAAAGAAGTTTAACCCTTGTGTTGGTTCTGGTAAATTTGTCGTTATTGTACCCATAGCTATAGCACCAGTTTCATTGTTAATAACCATATATTTAACATTATTTGATGATGGTTCGTTATATAATGTTAAACTATAAACAGTTGTTGATGCTGAACCAGCAGTTCTGTTAGCTGGAAAATTAACACCCAAATCAATTTTAGTTGCAGTACCACCAGAATTATTATGGATTATTTGTAAGTTAGTATCAGCACCATCATTACCTAGACCTATTAAGTTAGTTAAAGTACTTACTTGTGTTAAACCAACACCACCATAAGCCAAATCAGTTGTCTGACCAGCTAACCCATAAAATTGTTGACAAGTACTTGCAAAAGCAGTATCTGATATATTAAAATCACAAACATATCTAAATCCACCACCTATAAACCACAACAAAGCAGAACCTCTAGTACCAGTATATCTACCAGTTGAAACAACCGTTGCATAATATCTCAAACGTATTTGTTTACTTGCAAAATTAGTTGATGCAACAGATTGAGCCAAGTTTGATGCTGTCGTACCCATAGTAACACCACCGAAAGTTGTTACTGTAGTAGAGTTATTACTAAAAATAACACCTCTATAAATTTCATTAGGTGATAATTCTGGTATAAAAGTATTTACAATATCAGCAGTTATTGTTGTTGCTGATATCGTGTTTGCTGTAAGACCATTAATGAAATTAGTTGGACCAGTGATAGTACCACCACTAAATGTCGAACTATTAGTACTAAAACCAGTTACGTTAAACGTACCTCCAGTATTGTTTGTAAAAGTAGCAACTCCAATAGTATTGTCATAAGTACCACCAGAAACAAAAATATCAGTAGGTAAATTGTAATATGTTGTTGCAGAAATAGTGTTAGTATATAAAGCATTTATGACATTATTAATAGTATTACCACTACTTTTAACGTAAAAACTTAAATTATCTATTCCTTGTATTTGTTTAATTTTTATTCTGCTCATGATATATTAATCTTTATTTTTTATATAAATACTTATTATTTTTTAAATGTTTTATTATTTATACTAATATATTATAGTAAAACGAAATTATATCATTAGAATCTAAATCATATTCTGAAATAGTAGTATTCCACATAAAATAATCACCAGTTGTTATACCACTAAAATTTCTTACACCACCAGAAGTACCATCAGATGAAAAATAACAATCTTTTGTTGTTACTCCATCACCAACTTCAACATTCAATCCATTTATCGCTACACCAACATAACTATTACTAATTGGCGAACCACTAATTCTGATTCCAGTATTAAAATTATCACTAACTGTTGTTGCAGTTACAATTTCAGATTTATTTAAAGTATAAGGTGTTGATTTAGGATAATTTTGATAAGTTGTTGCAGATATTGTATTTGCAGTTAAACCACCACTTATTCTAGCATCACCAGAAACATCTAATTTAGCAATAGGTGTTGTTGTACCTATACCTACATTACCGTTAGCTAACATAGTCATTTTAACATCACCATAATTACTCCATTGGAATAATGGTCGGTTGATGACTTGAGTTATTCCAATTCTAGCATCAAATCTTATCAAAGATTCCGTACCTATATCAGTTGTTCCATCACCAACAAAATACAAAGCAATTTTATCACTCGAATTATGACCTTCTAGTGTTGGGATAAAATTACTATTAGCACCAGTAGCATTACTAAATCTGAAATAAGATGAATCATCACTTACGTCAAATTGAGCAATGATTTCTCTATCACTAGGGATTGCTGTACTTCTTACATGGAGTGGTGCGACTGGATTAGTAACCCCCATACCGACATTACCACTAAATAATGATGAAGTACCACCAGTAACGGTTAAATTACCAGTTATCGTCAATCCAGTCATTGTATTAAACAATGCGCTAAATGTACCGCCAGTATTATTTGTGTATGTAAATGTGTTATTTGAATACGTAGCACCAGTAACCCTTACATCAATAGGTAAATTAAGATAGGTTGTTGCTGAAATACTAGTAGCTTTTAATTGACCACCAACAGTTGTGTCACCAGTTATTGTATATGAACCATTAAGTGTCTTTGAATTTACCCAAACATTAGAACCGTTATAAGCACTAAACGTCAACAAATCACCATACGTAGCACCAGTAGACATTACGTTATGTAATTCTTCTAATTCATAACCATTTTGAGGTAATACATATAACTGACCATTACCATTATTTGCTCTTTGAACTACACCGATAAAAACAGTATGATTTGGAGCATATTGTTTTACATTTGTCATTTGACCAGGTGTTACTCCCAACCATAAAGTGTCACCAGCAGTGTATGAACCAAGATTCAACCCATCCAATGTACCTTGTGTAATAATATATCCCAAACCACCACTTACAATAGATTCAGCTACAACACCCAAAGTTTTTGAAGATGTTGTATCACCAGTATTTGAAGCTCTTTTTACCGATATTTTATCACCAGTAGCACCAAATATATAAACAACTTCACCTTTATTCAAAGTTGTTGCTTCATCATTTCTAACATAAGAAAATATAGTTTCACCTATCTTTTGTACAACATTACCACCAATTAAACCAACTTGCGGAGTACCAAAAGTACTATTCCAAGTCATTGAACCTACAGCAGTTGCACCAGTATAATTTATATCAAAATTTATAACACTAGTATATAATGTACTAGCTGTTAACCCACTAGTAAAAATAGTGTTACCATAAACAGTTCCACCACTCAAAGGTAGATAAAAACTACTCATTGATGGTAAATTAAGATATGTTGTGGCAGATATTGTTGTTGCTGAAATATTTGGGGCGTATAAAGAACCAGTCATAGTATCACCAGTTCTAGCAACTCTATCCCAACCTATTGGAAGTATTGAATTTGATGTTGTTCCAGATGCGAATAATATTACATCTGCTGTGTTTATTGCTAATTCACCTAATTGTAAGTCGCCAGCTACTGGTACTTTTCCAGCAACATTTGAACGTTTTAATAAAAACGTGTTCTTTCTATTTGCCATGTATATAATGGTATATCTTAAAAATCTCTATAAAGAGTTATGCGTTTTGGTTATAAAACCTCTATAAAATAAATATGCACAATCGTTAAATTGTGCATATTATAATTATGATATTTTTAAAGTAAATCTTTTAGTATGAACCACCATCTAAAACATCGAATTCAGCTATTACTCTGACACCATTTGGTGTTGATAAATTTGTACTTCTAATAACGATGTCATTTAATTGAGTCACCCAACCTCTGTTAGCATATCCAGTTGATGTTGTATATTCAGTAATATTTGGAACTTGAGTTGATGTTAATCCAGTTAACGTGTTTAATGCTCTAATATCTAAATTAACATTACCACCATTTACGCCATTACCATCTTGAATAGTCCAACCAGCACCAATAGATGTTGCTGTTGTATTACCAGTTGGGTTATAGTTAAGAGTAATGTTAGGGTCTTCTACATATAATTGATTAGTAAATGCTGAAATAGCAGCGCCTAATACTGTCAAATCACCTTGAATTATTGCGTTACCAGTAACATTTAAACCACCAGTACCAACATTAACAGTACCATCTGAAGGTACGCTAAATGTATTAGTTCCAGCATCATATGTAAAACCAGCTTCATCTGTTAATAAACCACTAGTACCAACATAAACAACTCTACCAGCAGTTAAATTTGATAAAGTTAAACCAGACATTGTTGTTATATTAACTGTTCTGTTTGCTTGACCTTCATTTTGTAAAATTGTTAATAAATTACTAGAAGGATTATATGTAAAACCAGTAACATATGTATCAGTCGCTGTAATACCAGTCAAAGTGTAAGTAGTACCATCATTTTTGGTAAATGTAGCAGTACCAGCATTAAATGTTGCGCCAGTAGTATAAGTATCTTTTAAACCAGTTAAGTTAAATGTACCACCAGTTGTGTTTGTAAATATAGCTGTACCGTTTGCATTGGTATACGAAACTGTAGCGCCAGTTACAAATATATCAGTTAATGAGTTAACATTAAATGTACCGCCATAATTGTTTGTAAAAACATATTGTCTTGTTGTGTTGTTTGGAGTACCACCAGTAACATAAGTATCAATACCAGCTATTGTTGAAATATCAGCTAATACAAATCCGTTTGTAGAACCAGATAAGAATTTACCGCTTAAATTACTAAAACCAGCATAAGAAGTGATTTGATTTCTAATTTTTAAATTATACAAGTTAGAACCAACCTCAAAGAAATTAGCATTACCTCCAGTACCAGCTGGAGTCCAATCATTTGTACCACTGGTTACACCAGAGAACATCATAATACCAGCAGCGGTATTTACTATAGGCTCACCAGCATATATTGTAGCACCAGAAAAAGGAGCGGCTGAGTTAGCATTATTTTTTAGAATAAATCTTATGTTTCTATTTGCCATTTTTTACGTTTATTATATAAATATATTAGTTTTTTAATAAGTCCCACCTAATAATGCGTCATCTTGTATTATAGAATTATCAGCAGTTATTTGTCTTAGATTACTTTGTGAATCCAACCCTAAATCCAACGTTGGAGTGTTAACTTTTATCGATGATGTCCAAACTGTTGAATTACCACTAACAGTATTTACATCTCTAAATCTTTTTGAAGTTGTACCTACATCTATAGTATTATCTATATTTGGTGTTAAAGTAGTATTAAATATTGTCTGGCCGCTTGTTAAGCTAATTTGAGTGTCACCACTACAACTTACAATTTTATTTGTTTGAATTGATGTACAAGCGCTTACTGTTGTTGCTGATATTCCAGCAATAAAATTAGTAAAACCATTTACAGTACCTCCAGTAAACGCAGAACTAACTATATCAGATATTGTTGCAAAAACATTAGTACTACTAGGTGACGTAGCACCAGTAATCGCATTAAATTGATTTTGGGTTAATGTAAAACCACCACTATTATTTGTTTCCCATGTAGCGACACCATCTTTATTTATGTATAATACCGCTGTATCTAAATTGACAAATAGCGTACCCTTAGAGGAAATATGTGTTGGAACACCATTCCCAGTTTGTATAAGAATCACACCAATTGATATCGACCTAATGTTAGTTGCCATCTACTTATTTATTTATAAATATTAAATCTTAATTTATAATCTCCCAATTTGAAGACCATATGTAATTTTTTGCAGTTTCACCACTTACAATTATTGATAAATTACCACTATTTGCAGAGTAAACAACTGAATTTGGTGTCATACCACTAGAAATTCTATCAAAATCTGAGTTTTCACCTATTATAGTTAACGTTCCAGAAGTTTTATTTAAAGCCAATGTTCTTTTCCAGAATCCATAATCACTAGAATTGTTATATGCGTTAACATAAGACACAAAAAACGTATTAGAATTATTTTTAATCGAAGTCACGGTATCAATAACCAATGTTTGGTTAGAAATAGTTTGACCAGAATTATTTAAAAAAGTCCTAACTGGTAATTCAACATCTATTTTTTGATTATCATTTCTAGTATAACTTAAAATTTTTGTTGATTTGTTAAAAGTACCACCAGTAATATAATAATCAGTAAACCCAGTTATACTTAAAATATTACCATCACCTTTAAATAATGTTAAAACATCTGTATTATTATTAAAAGTACCGCCAGTTATAGATTGACTAGATGTTGTTGATATTATGATATCAAATAAATTAGTACCACCACTATAATAAGTTGCAGCATTAAATGTATTACCACTAATGTTTTGACCGCTAATGTTACCATCAAATATTATAGTACCAGTACCCATAATAATCTGAGTATCACCACTACATGACGCAAATGAATTACTAAATATTGCTGTACATGCAGTAACCGTAGGTACATCACCAGTTATTGATAAAGGTTCAATAACAAAAGTTTCATTTACATCATAATTGTATAGATATCCCATTATAAAGTACTTCCTATTAACCTAAAACTTCCATTTGAATAAAAGTTTTTATAAATTCTTATTGTAACAACATCACCACCATTTATGGTTATAGGTGTTGTCAACACAGTTCCATCAAAGATAACAGAACCATTTATTGATATTACTATTCTAGATAATTCAACAATATCTTTCAATTGTGTTATATATGCACCATATTGTGATGTGAATGTAAATTTTGGTTCAGCTTTTGCTTTAAATAAAAAGTTGTAAGTAAGTGAATTACCTCTTTTAACTGGGTCAAAAATTACATCGTTATATATCTTTTCTTCATCTATTTCCAACGCAACCAATTGTCTGTTTATTGTTGGTATAATTTCATAATCTTTTTCATCTAAAATATAACCTAATAACTTAATTTCAAACAATTGAACATAAAAACGTGTATTCTCAAAGTCATCAATGTTACTTTCATCACCAATAGATTCTAAATGCAGCGGCATTGGATGACCATTAACGTTGATATAACATTGTCTAGATTGGAAAGCTCTTTGAGCTAATCGGTTAAATTCATTTAAATCTTTCATTCTGTTAGTAAATAACCTAACTTCATATGTTAAATCAACTGATGTAGGTTGAGGCACCTTATATACATCAACACCACGCCTAACACCATCCCAAGTTGGGACTCTCATATATGTGTATGTTCTATTTACTGGTATGTTCCATAATCCAGCTTGGTTTTGACCTTGTTGAATATCTGGTTTTCTAACTACAGTAATGAACGGTAACTCAATATTTTTATATTTATCTGAGAATTGCCATGTTTTACTGAATTCAGTCCATCTTTGAATAGTTAAAAAGATTACTGGAACTTTTTTACCGTCTATACTTAACGACATTCTTTTATCGTCATTTATAAATTCTAAAAAAGTTTGGTCCATATCCTCTTCTAATACACCTTTAGGTAAAAATGTACCATTATCAGCAATACCATCCAAAATTTCTTGTCTTCTTTCTGGACCTATCTTCTGATTAGTAATATCTATGTTTGTCTTAAATCCTTTAGGTACTGCCATAATTTATTATATTCCGTGAAATTCATTAGAATCAACAGATGCACAAACAATTGTTCTATATGCACCTTTGTATCCCATTATTGTGTGTTGATTATCATAGTTTTTAATACCGTCATTAACAACACTAAAATATCTTATTTCTGTTTCAGTTACTGGATAACCAATATAATCACCATAATAAATATTAACATCTAACTCACTTAATTGGCTATCATATATTCTAAATGTAAATTGTCCATCTATTATATACCTTAACATACCTTGATTATATGTTTTGTTTTCTGGTGTAGCCATCGTAGGTGACACTTTAAGTTCGACTGGTGGTAAAAATTTAATTCCGTTGATTGGTGCTTCACCATATACATTATCAGCCGCTGATAATTGTCTATCAACGCTATATAAAATTACAGTAAAATTACCATCACCTTCTATAGCCTCTCTACCTAAATCGATTTCTAAACTGAAATCTTCTTCACTAAACCATTTATTAATCCTAGTTATAGGTATAATCTTATTATTTTTCATTTTTATATTTTTTAATAAACTTACTTATTATTTTATTTGAACATCCATAAATTACACCTATTTCTACTAAATTCAAGCCATTAACTAAATATTTTTGTATTTCTTCTATTTTTAAATTGTATTTATTTGAAAGTACTTTTTTAATATTGTGTTTCCTAAGATTATCAGAAATAACGGTTCTATGACAACCGTATATTTTAGAAATTTCATCTATTTTTAAATTTTTTATTATAAATAAATTATATAATTCTTTTTTTTCTATTTTATATTTAAAATTTGGGTTATTTTCACCACTAAAAGTTTTTTCATTTTTTACTTTTTCACTCCTTTTTATTAAGGTTTTTTTAGATAAAGTTTTACCATACATTGGATTTTTATCCCCAATGTTTTTTAATCTTCTTTTTTCTTTTGTTTCATCACTTTGTTTACAACCTAAACACCCATTACCACCAGATGAAATGTTATAACCATTCTCAATGCTTTTTAGTTCTTTTATCCAATATATCTCTTTTATATCTAATTCTTCTTTATCTAAACAAATATCTAATATTTCTTTTTTAAAATTTTCTTTACCATATTTATTGATAGCCTTTTTAATAATAGTCCCAGAACCTAAATATTCTGGGTTATTCTTAGAATCTTGACCAATATAAAATTTATTGTTAATTAAATTTGTTGTTTTATATATAATCATATTTTGTTAATACGTGTAATCGGTGTTATTTTGTTATTTTCCATATCTTTTATTATAAATATTAATCTAATAAATAATAATCACAACTATTGATTTTTATTTAAAATTTTATTATATTTAAATATAATAACATTGTTTAAATTGACAAATAAAAGTGATTGATATTAATGATTTAAAAAGCCATTCAGCGTTGTCTTTATTGGAAGACTATGATGGTATAAATCCGTATATTAAAAAGCTTAAAAATGAATTCATTAAAAACAAAAAGATTCAATTAACAGAGAATCAATCTAGATATATAGTAGATAATCACGATAAAGAACCACAATATATTAATAGAGTAATAGGTATTACACCTTATTTAGGTGAGGAACTTAAAAAGTTAGATGATTTGTCATTTATACCAGAAAAAGTCCTTATTGAATTTATATTAGCAGATACAGATAAAAGTTTTCATATTTATGGTAAATTAAAGCAAAACCAAAAGGAATCAAAAATGTATTGGTTACCAAAAACACAAGTAACTGATGACCCTTATTTTGAACCAATTGATGTAAATGTAGATTTATCAAAATATAATGAAATACTTAGTAAATACGGTAAAACATTATACAAACACCAAGAAGATGGTATTAAATTTTTATTATCTAGAAATGGTTGTATATTAGCAGACGACATGGGTTTAGGTAAATCCATGCAATCAATTATTGCTGCACTAGAAAGTGGTGCTGAAAAAATCCTTATAGTTACCACATCATCAACAAAAATAAACTGGCAGCGTGAAATAAATGTATTTTGCGATGAAACAACAATTGTTGATGGGAAGAAATGGGATTCAAATAAATTTACAATAATAAATTTTGACATACTTAAAAACTTTCATACTTTACCACCTACAAAAAAACTAAAAGAAGGCGAAAAAGAACCTATATTGATTAAAGATATGGTTAATGAAAAATTTGATTTATGTATTGTCGATGAAGCACATAATTTAAAAAATAATGAAAGTATCAGAGGTAAAATCATGGTTGATTTATGCGTCAAGCATAATATACCAAAAGTATGGCTTCTTACTGGTACTCCAGTCGCAAATAGACCTATGGACTTTTTTAATCTTTTAAAGATAATTAAGTCACCTATTGCAGATAATTGGAAACACTATGCAGTAAGATACTGTGAAGGTAAAAAGTTCTTTAGAACGCTTAAAAACGGCCAAAGAAAGCAAATATGGATAACAGATGGTGCTAGTAATTTAGAAGAATTAGCAAACAAAACAAAAAACATATTATTAAGACGTTTAAAGACTGACGCTATAGACATGCCAGACAAAATAGTTACTCCAATGTATCATCAACTAGATAAAAACGGTTGGAGAATGTATGATAAACTATGGGATGAATATGTTGAATTGAAAAAGAAACAAGGCAAAAGAACAAACGAATCACAAAAAGATTTGGTTGAACTTATATTATTAAGACAATTCATTGCTAACGAAGCGATTCCATACACAATTGAAATGGTTGAGAACGCTATTGAAATGGGACGTAAAGTAATTGTGTTTACATCATTTTCAGATGAATTAGAAATAATTGCGAATCATTTTGGTAAGGCAGCTGTTAAACATAACGGTCCAATGTCATCAGCTAAAAAACAACATTCAGTTGACCAATTCCAAAACAATGAAAAAGTAAAAGTTTTTGTTGGAAACATAAAAAGTGCTGGTGTTGGTATTACGTTGACTGAAGCAACTGTTGTTATATTTAATTCGTTTGATTGGGTTACTGGTAATAATGAACAAGCAGAAGATAGAGCGTATCGTATTGGACAAAATAATGACGTTAATGTATATTATCAATTATTTGAAGATACGATTTCAGTTAGGATGTGGGAAACTTTAAAACAAAAAAAACAAGTAATTAACACAATATTAGGTGTTGATAATGCATCAAAAGAAGATGAAACTGATTTGTTAATTCAAAAAATATTAGATGGTGAATTATAACTTTTTACGTTTAATTTTATTTCTATTTAGATTACCTTCATAATAAACACCATTAATCACCCTAGTAGTACTCCACATAGGTCTTAAATTTTCCAATGCATTGACAACACTAGGGTGCTCAGTTGTATCAAAACTACTTACTGGTCTAATATGGTCAACATGCCACTCGCCATGGTTATCCCAACACATACCTTCTGTGAATAACTGTTCAATATGTTCTTTAAATTCTAAGGCAGAGTAACCAAGAAGGTCTATAGTATAACCTTCTTTTTTGGTGTTTAATCGCCATAATGACATTTTAAGAACGCTTCTCCATAAACCAACGTGTTTATTTTTTAATCCATATTCTCGTCTTTTATCTTGGTTTTTTTGATTATATTCTTTTTTATAATTATTTTTACATTCTTTACATTGACAATGATAACCATCTTTACCTAATTTATTAACGTGAAATTCATTAATTGATTTCTCAATATTACATTTAGTACATATTTTACTTTGCATTTGGAATAACTGTGAAATCAATATTATATGGTGTTGAATCTTCTAAGTAAAATTGAACATAACCATAAGTCATATTATTTTCTTTATTAAATAATATATCTGACACTATGGTTTCAAAACCTAAATTCTCTTTTAATGCATCTTCTAAAACTTTTTTAAGTGTGTCAGTAAATTCGAATAATCCATTATTTAAAATTTTATTTAATACCATTTTAGTTAATAATATTCTAATTGATTTTTCTTGTGCTAAATAAACACCATCTTCTATACAATTAATATCATCATTTATAAAATTAACTATTTTATCACTCATTGATAAAGATTCAATTTTGCATTTATTTTTAAACTTACGTTTAAGTTCAGAATTTATTCTAATTTTTATTTCCGTTTCTTTCATTTTAATTAATTTAATTAAACTATTATTTGTGGTAACATTGTACCCACATTAATAAATATATTAATATTATTAAAAAAGTGAATAATATTTACTTTCTTTTTAAAAATATTTATCATTATAACAATGAGCAAGCTGAAGACCGTGCGTATCGTATAGGTCAAAATAATGACGTTAACGTTTACTATCAATTATTTGAAAATAGCATTTCAACTAGAATGTGGGAAATGTTAAGAAACAAAAAAGATATAATTTCAACCATTATGGGTGAAAAAACAATAACAGAGGATGAAATAACTGCTTTATTAGCAGAACAATTAATAGATTAATTATTATGGTAACAATTTATGGTTTTAAAGGGTGCCCTTATTGCACAGAATTAAAAGAAATTTTAACAAACGAAGGTGTCGAATTTAGAGATGTCGATATTGAACTAGATGAAAACACTGAAGAGTTTGAAAAAGTTAGGGAAGTTTCAAAAGCTGATGAAGTTCCTATCATAAAGGTTGGTAACCAATTATTGGTACCAAACGTTTCGTTTAAAAGTATCGAAGAAGCTAGTTTACTGGTAATAAAGTTTTTAAATGAAATGTAATATCTTCAAAATAAGGTATTCTTATTAAGTTTATTTTATTGACTAAACAGTAATTATTTTTTATTGAATCGTTTTGTTTAGTCAATAAAAAACCTTTTTCAGCACCAAATCTATTAACTGGTTTAAAATGTTGTATCCCATCGTATTCGATACAAGTATTATAGTCTGGTAAATAGAAATCAAACGGTAAAACATTTATATTTTTACAATCAAAAAAAGTATGTTGTTGGTTAAAATTTATATTATTTTTAATCAACAATTCACGAATAGTTTTTTCACCTTTTGATTCTTTACAAATAGGACAACCTTGACCCTTTAAATGCATATTTGGTGTTTGTTTAAATAAACCATGGTTTGGACATATTATATCTATTTTAATTTTAGATTTTTTATATATTGTTTTAGTGTAATTATATTTATCACCGTGTTTTAATTTAGCCTCATTAATAAATTCATTAGTTGTTTTATTCTTACCAACACATTTTGGACAACCTTGTTTTAATGTTAAATGTTGGTTTGGTGTTTGTTCAAACATACCATGACTATTACATATAATTTTAACTTTAGTTTTAGTATCATAATAATCAACTAATGAATAATCATAATTATTGTTATGTATTAACTTAGCTTGTTTTATAAACTCATTGGTTGTTTTATTTAAACCGTTACATTTACCACATGTTTGACCATTTAGGTGATTTGTTGGTGTTTGCTCAAACACACCATGAGTTTTACATATTATTTTAACTTTGGTTTTTGCGTTAACATAGTCAACTAATGAATAATCATATTTATCACCATGTATTAATTTAGCTTCAGAAACAAAAACGTTTTTATTTTTTCTGGTGTTTTTACTAATATTAATATAACCACATTTATTACACCCTTGTTTTCTATAAATATGATGATGTGGTGTCTGTTCAAATTCACCATGAATATTACATATTATTTTAACTTTTGAGTCAATTCTTTTATAATCCACTAACGAATAATCATACTTATTATTATGTATTAATATAGCCTTATTTATAAATTTTAATTTATCCATTATTTTTATTTTAATATAAATATCTATTATTTTTATAAAATACGAGTTAGGTAGCGATTAAGTTACGAATTAACAAAGAAATTTTTAGCATAATTGTGTTTATTCTCATATTTATAAGTAAATAAATAAATTATGGGAGTTAGTTTAGACGATAAAGAAAAATTATTCAGACAGTTGCGTCATTCATTAGGTGCACCAACTCGTCAAATTGAATTAACAGATGAACAATTATGTACTCTTCTTGAAATTTGTATTGAAGATTATGCTCAATACGTTCAAGAATGGTTAATTGAGCATCAATGGCAATCATTGATTGGTCAAAATCTAGATACATTGGATATGGCGTTTGCGTTGAGTGTTAGAAATTTTGATTTCATGACACAATACACTTACGCGTATTCAAAACAAGTTGGTTTACAAACTAGAGGCCCATGGGAACTTAAAAAAGATTTTGTGACTCTTGAATCTGGAAGACAAGTATATCAAATACCAGCTGGTCGTGAAATAAATGAAGTACTTTGGATTACACCTCCAGCAACTAGCCAAGCGTTATTAGCTAACTATGGTGGTATTGACTATGGATTTGGTGGTGGATTTTCACAAATAGGTGGTGGTGTTGGTACTGGCGGACCTGGTTTTGCTCGTTCTGGTTATTATATTGCACCAGCATTTGATATTTTATTAACTGCTGCTGATATGAACTTAAAAAATCGTATCGTAAGAAGTGAATTGGTTCATAAAATAACAGCTGGACCAGACGGTACAAAACTATTACACTTGATGAGCACTCCAGGTTCTAAATTATCTTTTGGACAAGGTATTGGTGGTGTTGGTAGTGCAATTAATTTAACTGGTTGTCAAGTATGGTATTTCTATTATGACACAAATCCAGATAACGTTGACCAATGTAGAAAAGATAATCCAGACATTATCAAAATGCCTAACCAAGTTCCACTATCTAAATTAGATTATGCAGACTTTAATGAACCAACAAAAACACTAGTACGTCAATTGTTTATTGCTGAAGGTAAAAGAACACTAGGTAGAGTTAGAGGTAAATTTGGTGGTATTGTAGGTGTTGAAGGCGCAGAAAGGACAATGGATTATGATTCATTATTATCTGAAGGTAATGAAGAGAAAAAAGCAGTGTTAGAAAGACTTGACGCTAGATTAGAAAGATTATCATCAACAAAACAATTAGAACGAGGCGCTAACGAAGCTGAAAACTTAAACAAAACACTAAAATACAGACCACTAGGGTTCTGGGTATATTAAAATAAAAAAGGGGCTATTAAGCCCCTTTGTTATTTAGAATCCCCACTCATCTTCTTCCTCTTCTTTTACTTGCAATTCCGCTTCTTTATCCATTCCGTTTATACTAGCCAATTCTTCTAGTAATTCATCTGGCATCTCACCAAAAGTATCATCATATTCATCATCAAGAAGTAATTCTTCATCGTTTCTAATAATGTTCCCATTTTCATCTTCTTCTAATTCATCATCATCTTCTTCTTCATTTTCAGAATATTTACGTTTAGGTTTTACTTCTACTTTAACGTTATTAAAAAGTTCAGTTTCTAACTTACGAACCCCTTCAACAATTACGTTAACATTTAGTTCTTCAGTTGTTGGGTCAATATCGCATGGTTCTTTATCTATGTATTCTGAATAATTATTAGTTTTACCAGTCATTATTTCGAATTCAGTGATATAATCTAACCATTGTTCATATCTATCATCATCATTATCTTTACCGTTGAGTTTGTAATACTTTTCTCGTTCAATCGCTTCTTTTTCATATTTAAAAGCGTCTGTAATATGATAAAGCGGTTCGCCCCATTTTCTAGAAATTAACATACCAGAACCTCCATCATCAACACCAACAATAGTTAAAATTTCAACACCTAAATCACCATAAGTTCTAATATTTTTTAAATGATTTACCTCTAAATGTTTAAATAATTTATCCAACTGTTCTTTTTCATGTTTAACTCCTTCTTCTTTAGCAATTCTCATTCTTTCATGGTAATCAGCTCTTATTTCTTCCCACTCTTCAACTTCCATATTATTTGGAACTTTATTTACTTTATCCCAGAATTTGATTTCTTTATCTTCCATTCTCATAAGGTCTTCATATGAATCTTGGTCACCATCTTTAAATGGCATTCCAGAAACCAATTCGCATTCACCTTTAGTAAAGATAGTTCTATCTTTTAAACGTTCAGTAGTTTTCTTAGTTGTTTTATCTTTAACTTTAACAATATCCAATAATATTTTTGAACGAATATCTGGGTGGAAACAAACAAGAAGTGGTTTAACTTTTTTATTAAACGCTTCTAAGTAACGTGCAACATTATATTCATCAGTATATAAAGACTCATCAATATCTTTAATTCTAGCTTCAATATTTTGATACTCTTCACTATCTTTACTACCATTTTCAGCTAATGTAATTAACGCTTTTTTAAGCATATCCATTTCTTTAATGTTTTCAAAATCTTTTTCAACAGTATCTTGGTCAATTAACTTACAATTAAGTTCTGTAACCTTTTCAACTTTTGGTAAAGTACCATGTTCAGCAAAATAAGCATCTTTTTCTTTTTTGGTCATCTTATTCTTTTCAACTGTTTTTAAATCACCATGAGATTTAGCAGAACCAGTGTTTATGTAATATAATACGTCACCCAAAGTAACATCTAAGTTACTTCTAATTGCTAATTCCATATGCGCTTGTTTAGGCATCGGATTACCAGCTTTATTCTTTGTTAGAGACTTCTTTTTGTAATCAGCAATGGTTGACTTCACTTTTGCTTTTGAAGCCATCTTAACAAGCGGAATTTGATAATTATAAATCTTATCTACGTATTCATGATAGAACTTTACAAATGAATAACCATCACCATCCAATAACATTCTAATACCTTTACCTAAAAACTCTTCGATAAACACAGACATTTTTTTAGACTTAACTGAGTTACCAACCAACTTGATTTTACCACCTATATCGTTAGCATAGTTTTTACGAGCAAAGTTAATTGTTGAATTACAGATATCATCTAAGTCCAACCCCATACGACCTTCCATAAAGTTTTCATTGAATTCAGCCAACACAGCTTCTAAACCAGTTAATTCTTTACCACCGTCTTCTTCTGTTTTCCAATGTGAACCTTTAGCAACATATTTAAATTCATCGATATTATCTGGCGCTGCTAAGTTACAACCATCAGTATCCATCACTAACGGTCTGAAACCATACTTTTCAGTAAAGTGACGAACCATCAAACGTAAGTATTGACGACCACGACATGTTGTCTCTTCAGCAGAGTCAGTATCACCCCAGTTAAAGATATATGGCGCACCATATGAACCAAACCATGAGTTAGCAAGAATTTTAAGAGGTAACTGTTTCTTATCATACAAGTTTGCCAACGCTTTATGTTCAGCAATTTGTTTTTTTATTGATTCTAACTCTTCTGGCAACATAGCGGCTACTCTAGCTTTAATTTCAGCTATTTGTTCTTCTGTCATGGTTTTTGGGTCTGGTTTAATCAGCTTTTCAAGTTTCTTAGCTTTACCTTTTTCAATACCAGTTAAGAATTTAAACTTATCACGTGTATCAACAACATATGTTAACATACCTTCCATCACCCCAGAAATATCCAAATCTGGGAAAATACCATGTGTTAACTGTGTTTTAGGGTAAAGAGCAGCGTAGTCTAACTTATATACATTTCTAGCGTAACCTACTTCTAATAATCTAGATAAACCACCAGTAAATTCTCTTTTAGGCAATCCTTCTGGTATTGCTAATCCTCTTTCATATGACCATGCAGCCATGATAAGTTTCCATTGACCAGCAGTACCCATTGTTGATGAACGCATAAAGGTTGTCGGTAACATTTTTGCAATCAAGAAAGATGCTTGGTTGAATATCTTATCAATCTGTTCAGTTTCCCATAAGTCATCACACAAATAACGCTGAACAATATAATCACCTTTTACTATTCTATAACCATCTTTTAATGGTTTCTTATCGGTAATCATATACCAATCACCATCTGCGTTATTAAAAGCATAATTGTTTACTTTATCAGCCCATGTTGTGTTAATTTTATCACCTGGGACATATACACGGTTAGGTTTAGCAATTTCAGAATATTGTGTTATATACTTCAAACCCCAACTTTTTATTTCAGAGTTAATAGCCATCGCTCTACGAACAGCATGTGAAATATCCATAACACTATAACCATACATATAAGTTTGCTGATACCTCTCAGTTTCTCCACCTAATTTAAGTGTTGTGCTTTTACGTTGTATTTTAGATAATCTATTAAGAGTAATAGCCAATTCAGTGATTGGAATAGATAAACGTTCAGCACGTTCAAATAAGAAAGGCCAGTCAAAGTTTTCTGAGTTGTAACCAGTAATAATGTCTGGTTGAACAGCATCGATTATTTTAAAAAACTTTTCAATATTTTCACGCTCACTATTTCTTTTTTCTAGAGCTGTATCACCAATAGTTTCTAACACACCTTCTAAACCTCTATTATCTCTAACACCTATTTGAAAGATTGCGTTTCTACTAGCGAATAATCCTTCGGTCTCTAAGTCAAATTGAAATCTATGTACATCGTCATAATCTTCAATACCTTTAAATAAACGTTTACCAGTTTGAATAAGATATTGCTCAGTAGGGCTAAACATAACAAATAAACTTCTATACATAGGTGTGGTTTTATCACCATCAATGATGTGTTTATCACTAAACACATCAATACCTCCCTCTTTAAAAAATTTAATTAGATTGTTATATGAATGTTTACATGTTGCCATGTATTTATAACCATTCTCCATACGAGTTGGTGTATAACCATTTTCATCAGATGTTGTTAGTTTAGTTATTTTAACACCATATTCATTACAAGCTTTGATGATTCTTTGATGTTTACCACCATAAATCATTTTGGTAACTTCTTCTTTAAACCATAAAAATGGTTTATATTTATCATCATAAAGATATTTACCCTTTTCTGGGTCGTTGATAACCAACGTAACATTTGGTTCATTATAAGCAGATTCAATCGCTACTATGTATTTTTGAGGGTTAGAACCTTGCAAAAAGTTTTCAATTTCTTCATTACTTACTCTTGTTTTTGTACTACTCATAAAATTAATTTTTTATAAATATACAAACAAAACTAATACAATTCAATAGGGTGACCAATATTTTTTTTTTAACTTTGTACGTTACAAAGTTACGAATTTTATATCAGAATGTCAAGTTATTTTTTAATTGACCCATCTAAAACATTAATAAATAATTCTTCTCTTATAGGTACAATAAGGGTTCCGCTACCATCTAAAAAAGTAATTTCAAATTGGCCAGCATATCTACCAGCTATAGATGTTTGTTTTGAAGTAAATTGATAAACCAAATAAAATTCATCACAAATACAATTACTTTTAGGTAAAACTTCTTCAATACCAGCATTACTACACGCAACACGTTTTACACCAGTTACAACATCAGTCATACTAAATGTAATAGTAGCGTTTTGTATCTTATCGTGAAACTTATTAAAGTCGTTTCTACCATCTTTGATAAGTTCAAGTTTAAGCTTTGGTAACGTTGCGTTTTTATTTATGTGAAATTCCATATTTTTTTTTATTAATAAATATTATTTAGTTAATAAACCCATATTTAGATTTAAAATAATTCCAAACAGTAATTAACCCAGCATCTGGTACAGCACCATCATAGACCAAAACTTCAGCAACATCAATTGGGCTTGATTGTTTAAATGTTGTTCCATCAAACCCACCAGCTATATAAAATTTACCATTAACTCCTACAGATTTCATGTTTTTATTCCCACCAATAGCAGTTAAAGTATCTTTAATAGTAGTACCAACATAACCATTAACAGTTCCACCACTCATCCTAAATGTATAGTAGAAAAATTTTTCATCATCAACACCTAAACTACCCCATGGAACACTTATAGTTGTTTTGTTTAACGAATTATTATAATACCACATATCAATAAACGTTGGTGAAGAATCACCATCTATACCAAAACCTTCAGTTTCATTAGTCCATTCTGCGTTATATTCAATAATAGGGGCTCCAGAGCTCCATGTTCTATTTGGATTTTTTCTAATAACGAAAAAAATGGTAAATCCACTTGAAATATTTTGTAAACTACTTGAGTTAGGGGCTGCAAGATATTCTGAATTATTATCATTAAACCCAATATAAGGGAATGATGAACTAGTACCACTAGGTGCAAAAGTTGTTGCTGAATATGTAGGTGAACTAGTAGTTGTAGCAGTTAAATTATTACCATATATTGTTTGGTCTTGCCATAATCTAATATCAGTATTATTAAGTGTTGCTGCACTATATGGTAACCCATTATAAACTCCCTTCAAAGAATCAACCCATACTATAGCTTTAGCTGACCCAAATACTGGAATTGGGTCACCAGAACTATATCCTTCTCTATAATTAAATGGTATGTTAAACATTATCTAAAATCTTTTGCTATTAGACCATACAAGTTTGTACCGTCACTTATAAATGTTAGAATATCAACACCATTTGCTGTTGACGTTAATATTGGTGCTATACCAGATTGCCATTTGTATTCAGAACCCCAATTAACTGTTCTAGAACCACTTGCATTTTGTTTAAGTATTATAGTATAAACAGCACCGTTAGCAATATTAGTACCACCACTAATGTTAGTAGTTGCTGCTGATAAAATAACAGTTTGAATGTTGCTATTATTCCAATTAGGTATATGTGTTGATGTTACAGTTCCAGCACTATAAATAGGGTTATTAGATTGCCCAGTAAATGTTAAATTACCATCTAATTTAATATTACCAGATACATGTAACCTTTCTGTTGGAGCAACAATACCAATACCAATTTTACCATTAGCTGTAGGTTCTGCTGTTGGATTCCCACCGATTACAGATTGAGTACCACTACCAAATATTATACCACCTATATTTAAACCATTATTAGTTAAATTTGGTAATGTTACATTTGTACCAATTATTATATTATTAGAACCAACAAAACCTCCACCAAATCCTTTACCAGCTTGATAACCAATAAAATTACTATAACTTGAACCAGATGTAAAACCACCAGCAGAGTCACCAATAAAATTACTATATGTTAAACCAGTTGTTTGATAACCACTTGATTTACCAATAAAATTAGAATAAGTTACATCTTTAGACCTATAACCAGTATCTCCACCAATATAAACATCATAAGTTAAACCAGATGTTTCATAACCACTATTACCACCTATAAATGAACAATAACTTGGGTTAATTGATTTATATCCAGAATATTGACCAATAAAATTATTATAATTTGAACCAGTTGACTCTTTACCAGCAGAAACACCGATAAAGTTAGATTCACTAGCTTTAGTAGCACTATAACCAGCTTCATACCCAATAAAATTTGAATTATTAGCTTTTTCCGCACCATAACCAGCGTTAAAACCAAATAAATTTGTACCAGATGCACCAGTAGCGCCATAACCAGCATAACTACCTAAGAAAATACTGTCAGTAACACCACTGGCATTAAAACCAGTAGCTAATAAACCAGTTGAAAATAAAGATGATGTGTTAACAACTGATATTGGAGATGTACCACCAAAACCAGTAACAGTAAATGTACCACCAGTATTATTTCTAAAAGTAGCCGTTCCATTAGAATAAGTACCACCAGTTACCCTTACATCTATTGGTAAATTTAAATATGTAGTAGCAGACACACTACCATTAACAGTTAAACCAGTTAAATTATTTAATAATAAACTAATGTCTGCTTGATTGTTTGTTTGTTTTAGTGTTAAAATATTATTATTAAATGTTAACCCAGTGACATAAGTGTCTGTTTGTCCAGTCAAGAAACCAGAAACACTAAACGTACCACCAGTATTGTTTGTAAACACGGCTACACCACTATTTGGGTTGTATGTACCACCAGTAATAGTCATATCAGTAGCTAAAATAGATAAATTTTGAGTAAAATTGGTATTATCGTTTCTACTTATAATTAAATCATAATTACTAGGGTTAAACGTCATACCAGTAGTATAAATGTCATCAGATGTTTTAAAATAACCAGTTACGTTAAATGTACCACCAGTATTGTTGATAAATGTAGTAGTACCATTACTAGAATTATAAGTACCACCAGTTGTAAAAACATCTTTAGGTAAATTAAAATATGTAGTTGCAGATACGGTTGTTGTTGTTAAACCGTTTGTAAATATTGTTTGTCCATTCACAGTACCTCCAGTAAATGTACTTCCACCACTAGTAGCAGCACTAAAAGTAATAGTTTCTCCGTTATATTTTTTTAATGTAACTAATCCTCCATTATTTTCAGCTTCATAAATTATATGACCTTTTAGATATATAAAGTTATTATCAACATCTTGGTGTGATAATACTGCGTTTCTAGTTAAATCGTTAGCGTAAGGGCTATTTAATATTCTTAAAATTATCATTTTTTTAATGTTTTTTATTTATAAATATCTTAATTTTTATCTTTTATTAATATTTATAAATAAAAAAACAAAATGAAATTAATTAATATGATTTACTGGTTACTAACATCATTTTTCTTTATCATATATTGGGTTATGTTACCTAATTGGATAAGTAGTGGTGATGTTGATTTATATGGTTTAATTGGTTCTGGTATTGCAGCAAATGGTGCGTTTATTGGAAATATAGTATGGACAATTATTACTAAAAATGATGTTTATAAACTTGAACATAATGGTGAAGATATGCCATTTGTTAAGAAATTTAAATCTTTATTTAAAATAAAATGATACTATTAACGATATTAGGATTATTATTTGTCGCAGCATCAAGTGTAGCCGAAGCCATTATGGATAAAATTCAATTTCATTATGATAAATCTATATTTTCTCAAGATAAATACAAACAAACATTTTGGGACCCAACAAAATCATGGGTTAACAAATGGAAAGATAGTAGTGCTAGAGAAGAAAGATTTTTAGGTTCTTCTACCATTTTTGTATTTACGACAGATGCATGGCATCTATTTAAATTTTTTAGAAACACATTTTTATTTATAGGTTTACCTCTATTATCATTTGGTTCTATGAATATAATATTAGCCGCTATTTTAGCTAGAGTTATTTATGGGTTAGTATTTACAATTTGTTTTGATAAATTACTAATTAAATAAACATTATGGATGAAAAATTAGTCGATTTACAAATAAATAAATTGATTCAAGAATATTCTTTTTTAAAATCCGATGAAGAATTAAAGAAAGAGTTGATAAATGCAAAACAAAAAGACTTTTTAGATTTAGTTAATGGAAAATTAAATAAGTTAAATCCAGAAGAATCTAATCATGAACCAAAAACAAAACAAGAACCAAAATCAACAAAGATTGAACCCAAAATAGATATTTCTGGTATATCTGAAAATACTAAAATTCGTATTAAAAAAATATATAGAAATATAGTTAAAGTAACGCATCCAGATAAAGTTGATTCGGATGATTTGAAAGAATTATATATGGAAGCTACTGAAGCATATGAAGCTTATAATATATTTGAATTATGTTTTATTTCCAAAAAATTAAATATAAAAGTAAAATTATCACTAGAAGAAACAAAAACATTAAATGAATTGATAAACTCCAAAAAAGATGAAATAAAGAAAATAGAATCATCCTTTATTTGGTTATGGTTAACAGCATCTAATGAGAATGATAAAAATGAATTAGTTGATAGATTTATTGAAAAACACTATAAATAAAATTATATATGGAAAAATTAAAAATTGGAATAACAATTGGGTTAAAAGATAACAAAGAATCTATTTGGACAAACGGAATTAAACAAAATATTCTTATGTTAACAAGATTATTAAAAAATTCAAAAAATAATTATGAAATTAAACTTCTAAATACCATCGAAGTTGATTGGAGTACAAAACCTAGTTATTTAAAAGATATCGATATTTGTACATTTAAAGATAATTTTATGGATGTGGATTTATTGATTGTTATGGGAGCACAAATATCAAATGAAGATATCAAAAAGTTTAAGTCTAACCCGAATAAAAAAGTAATTGCATATAAATGTGGTAACAATTATGTAATCGCTATGGAAAACATATTATTTAAAGAAAATGACCCAACTAAAATATATAGATTTGATGAAGAGTATGATGAAATCTGGTATATACCACAACAAGATGAGGTAAATAGTGGTTTTTATAAAACATTATATAGAACAAATGCTTTTATAGTACCATTTGTTTGGCATAATCAATATTTATTAGAAGCTGTTACCGCTGTTGAAAGTTCATTTAGACAAGGCACTTTTAGAAAAGATTATAGGTATGAAATAGGTAAAGAAAAAAAGACTATTGGTGTCATGGAACCTAATTTAAATATTGTTAAATTTTCACTAATACCAGCAATGATTACTGAAGAATGTTACAGAGGTGAAATAGGTCAAAAACATATAAAATCTTTAATGATAACAAACTCTGAAAAAATAACTAAACATAAAGAGTTTATGGGTATTATAAAATCTTTTGATTTATTTAAAGATAAAAAAATATCTGCTGAAAATAGGTATCAAACAGCTTATATATTAACTCAATTTATTGATGTATTGGTTTGTCATCAAATATTAAACCCTTTGAATTATTTATATTTAGACGCTGCTTATTTAGGCTACCCAGTGCTTCACAACGCACCAATGTGTAAAGACTTAGGTTATTACTATGAAAACTCTGATACTGTCTCTGGAGCCAAACAATTGGATTATATTTTGACTGAACATGATAAAAATATTGACGCTTATAATGAAAGAAATGATAAAGTATTAATGAGGTATTATGCCGATAACCCAAAACTTGTTAAAACATATGATAAATTGATTCATAATCTTTTCAATGGTGGTAATCATGGATTGGAATATAACCCAAAAACAAATCTTTATAAAAATTTAAAATAAAAATTATGGAAAATATAATAGAAATTTATAACGAATTTAGTGATTATGGTTCACCAAATTTAATTTATTTAATCACACACGAAATAAACCATTAAAAAAAAAAGGAGACCATTTAAGTCTCCTTTTTTAATAACTCAAAACTAAATTTGAGTTGACCTATTTATATTTAAGGTCTGTTTTCTATTTTATCGATACCAAACGATTTCAAAGCTGCTTTCCATGATTCTTCAGTTTTGTAAGTATCAATTGGGTTTTTTGTTTCTAGTATTCCACCAGTTTTAATTTTACCATAGTGTACTTTTTCACCTTTAACGATGAACCAAGCATCTTCTGTTGCTATAAATTTATTTTCCATATTTTATTTAATTTTTATTTCATTTGTTATTTACCAAGATTGGATAGTCCATCCTTTACTAATTAATCCACTAACAGCAGAGTTTGAAGCTGAAGACCTTCCAGTTGCGTTATAAAAATAACCATTAGTTTTAGTATTTCCATTCAAATCAATAAGTGCATCATCTAACACAGCACCACTTACCTTTGATACCCCAATAAACCCTAAATTATTTAATCCACTCAAGTTAATTGATTCTAAAGGTAGTAATGTGTTTCCATTAGACCTATTAATACTTAATTGAGTCAAATTAGTTTGTTGAGATAAATCTAAATTAGTGTTTGTGATATCATTTAAGTTTAATTGGTCTAAATTAACATCACTTAAAATTGAATCTAAATCAAGTGATTGTGAATTACTACAACCAAAAGTAACTATATTTGTATCACTTAAACCTAATACAGACGTTAGATTAGTAGCGTTTGCAACATTTAATAAAATTAAATTATTGTTATTAGTTAAATCTAATGTTTCTGGTATACTCAATTCATATGTTAAATGAGTAAGTAAAGTATTATTAGATAAATCTAAAGAAGCTATACTTAAAGGAATTTTAGCTGAATAATCTGGTGTCCAACCTTGTTGTAAGGCTAGACTAGTTAAATTAACTAAATCAGATACATCTAAAGTTTCAAGACTTGGAACATTTTCCATATTCAAATTAGTAACATTTGATAGACCAGTTAAATCTAAATTACTCAATAACGGTGCGTTACCAATAGTAAGATTTATAACACCAGTTGGTAAAGATAAACTAGTTAATAATTGAGAGTTACGAATATCTAATTGAGTAGCATTACTTTCTGATAAATCCATTGATACTAAAGAAGTACCTTCTAACCATAATTTATTAGCATTGGACACCGTTGAGACATCAAATTGTGATATACCACACCCATATACTTTAAATTTATCTAAATTAGATGGGTTACTAATTAATATATTCTCTAATGGGAATACACTTTCAGTTTGATTACCAACCATAACTAATTTAAGTGTTGAAATATTACTTAAATCAATAGTCGTTAATGTAGTTGAATCACGATAAATAAATGTTTCTAATGATGTTAATGATGTTAAATCCAATGATGATGACCTATTATAAGAAAACAACCATAATCCTTTAAGGGTTTGTGGTAAAACTGGTTGATAAGCATATGCTTCTTGTGTATATAAATAAATTATCTCACCAGACATTGTACCATCAGATAAACATGGGTAATAATTTATTGTTTTGTTTGGTATTGAATCAGTAATTGCTTTTTCAAACCATATTAATGATGAAGGTATATTGTATTCATCTGGCACATATGTTGACGTATCACCATTTCCTAATATTTCTTCAACACCATCCCAGTATCTTATTTTGATATATCCAGTACTTGAACCTATCCCCATATATGTGTATTCAGTACCAGTTACATTAACTGTAAATGAACCTTCTTGTGGTACAAATGGTGATGTATTTATTACACCTCTTACCGCTAATCTACCATTTCCAACTATTTGTAAATCCAAACCATAGAATGACCAATATAAGTTATTCAACAAGTTATTATAATCAGCATTACTCGCAGCAGTTCTACCATTACTTGAACTAAAATAACCATTACTTACACCATGTTGGTTAAGTTGTTGTAGGATTTGATTATTAGCTGATGGTGTCATCATAGAGTTTTCTCCCAACTCTAAAATGGTTAAATTTGGTAAATTAGACACATCTAATGATGTTAATTGATTCATATATAAACTTAAAGTACTTAAATTACCTAAATCTGTAGCATCAAAATTTGTGATTTGATTCTCATTTAAATATAGCTCAGTCAAGTTTGTCAATCCAGTACCATTAAATGATGTTAATTGATTAATATTCATTTCCAAATTTTCTAAACTAGATAAACCAGTTCCATCAAATGAAGATATTTGATTTTCATCTAAACCTAAATAAGTTAAACTAGATAAACCAGTTCCGTTAAATGACGTTAATTGGTTACCAACTAAACCTAACCCAGTCAAATTAGTTAAACCAGTTCCATCAAATGACGTTAATTGGTTCGAAGATAACCCTAAATAACCACTTAAATTAGTTGGAAAAACAAAATTATCTAATGATGTTAATTGGTTCACATCTAAGTACAAATTAGTTAAATTAGATAAACCAGTCCCATCAAATGACGTTAATTGGTTACCCATTAAACCTAACCCAGTCAAATTAGATAAACCAGTCCCATCAAATGACGTTAATTGGTTATAATTTAACCATAATTGAGTTAAATTAGTCGGAAAAACAAAATCTTCTAATGATGTTAATTGATTATTTGATAAATCTAAACTAGGTAAACTAATCAAATCTGTACCATCAAATGAAGTTAATTGGTTACCACCTAAATATAAAGTAGTCAAATTAGATAAACCAGTCCCATCAAATGACGTTAATTGGTTATTATTTAACCATAATTCAGTCAAATTAGATAAACCAGTCCCATCAAATGACGTTAATTGGTTATTATTTAACCATAATTCAGTCAAATTAGATAAACCAGTCCCATCAAATGAAGTTAATTGACCAGTAGGGCTTGACCAATGCCCAAATTTTAATTTAGTTAAACTAGTTAACCCATTACCATCAAATGAAGATATGGTAGGTATATTCCAACCACCCCAACCGTTGAAATTCAATTCAGTAATAAGTCCCATATCACCACCAATAAAAGTTGTTATTGGGTTATTAGCTAAATTTAAATAAGTTAAACTAGATAAACCAGTCCCATCAAATGAAGTTATTGGGTTATTAGCTAAATTTAAATAAGTTAAACTAGATAAACCAGTCCCATCAAATGAAGTTATTGGGTTATTAGCTAAATTTAAATTAGTTAAACTAGATAACCCAGTACCATCAAATGATGTTAATCTTTGGTTTGTTAAATTTAAAGATGTTAAATTATTTAATCCAGTTGTATCAAATGAAGTAATTTGATTAGGATAACCATTAGGACAGTTAAATTCAGTTAAATAACCACTAGGATTACCGTTAACATCACAAGGTATGACTGTGAACTCGCCATTAGCGTTTGTTACTGTAACCGACCCATTATAACCAATCCAAGTGCTGCTGGTATAAACTTGCGAGTCAACACCATTATGATTATATTTAAAAAAACCGCTTGATGTTCTTACCAAAATTTGTATAGGTTGTCCTACTGATTTTGACGTTATAAATGTTGCCATAATTTTTTATTTTTTTATTAATTATTATTTATTTAATTCTGGATTTTCAAAACCTAACGGTTTCTTATCTAACCCTAATTTTGTTAACTCAGCTTTCCATTCTTCTTCAGTTTCAAATGTTTTAACTTCCAAGATGGTTTCAAGAGTTTTACCTTTTGCTAGTTTACCATTGTGTTTGATTTCACCATCAATGATATACCATGTATCTTTTATTGCTTTTATTTTCATAATTATTAATTATTTAATTTATTATTAACACATAAGGGGAGGATTAACCTCCCCCCTATTTATGTGTTAATTATTGTTATTAATTGTTAGTATACACCGTAAGCTCTTACTTTATCACCAACAGATGGTGCTATAAAGAAAGTTACGCTACTTACTACACCATCTACTACGTTTGCAGTGTAATCTTCACTGTCTAGTAATAAACCGTTTAAGTAAATTAATTCTGAACCTTCTCTAACATCACTAGCTAATGAGAATTCTGTAATAATTTCGTTAGGTGTTTCTACTACAGCAACACGCTTAGCGTAAATATTAGCAAAATCTAAAGCTAAAGATGCTTCAGCACTTTCAGCTCTTGCAACCTCGCTTGACATATCAGCAACTACCTCAGCGAATGAGTCAATTGATGTTAAGTCAGTGTTAGCGATGATGTAAGATACCTCAGAAGATAATTCTAAAGCAATTGACGCTTCAGCAGCTTCAGCTCTTGATATTTCAGCAGATAATTCAGAAGATAAACCAGAACCTAATGAACCAGCAACAGTATCAACATACAATTTGTTAGCAGCATCACCATCGTTGGTTGGAGTAGGAAGGTTTTTAATTGTTTTAGTACCATCATTTTCAGAAAAATCTAAACTTCCATGAACATAAATATCAGAATTATTAATGTCGTTTAAATTATATGTACTAATCATATTTACATTAGTAACTTGATGAGTACCCATATCAATACTACCACTCATAGTACCACCAGCTAAATCTAATTTAAGAGCATCAGCATTATCAACATACAATTTGTTAGTAGCATCACCATCGTTTGTTGGTGCTGGTAAGTTGATAATAGGGATTTCATTATTACCGTCTAATGGTGAAAATAATTTAATAGTTTCATCAGAAGTTATGTAATTAGTTTGTAATGATATTGCAACAACATTAGTTACATTAGTAATATTGTTTTCACCCATGTCAATATTACCACTCATAGTACCACCAGCTAAGTCTAATTTAGCAGCAGCCAATAAAGCTTCAGCTTCGATAGCACGAGATTCTTCAGCAGATACCGCAGCAATTCTTAAAGAAGCTTCAGCATCGATTGCATTTCCTCTGTTAACAACTTCAGAAGATAAATCAGCAGTTAATACCGCTTCAGCAGATTCAGCTCTTGCAATCTCAGCAGATAAATCTGTTGTAGCAGCATTTGCTAAGTTTGTAATTGCACTATTTAAATCACCATCAGCAGATTGGAAAGCAGCAACAACTTCAGTTAATGAATCGATAGCAGCTGGGTCAACGTTATTTGTGATGAAATCAATTTGACTTTGTAATGAAGCATCAGCAGCATCTACATAAGTTTTATTAGTAGCATCACCACCTTCTGTTGGTGCTGGTAGGTTGATTGGTAGTTTAGTGGTTCCAAAATCTAGGTCATTATTAACAATTATATAATCACCATTTAATGAATATAAATTATCTGTTGTAAGACCCATGGTTGATATAAAATCACCTTGAATACTAGCAGCATTTGTAATATCATAATCACCCATATTAATACTACCACTCATTGTTCCACCAGCTAAATCTAATTTAGCAGCAGCCAATGAAGCTTCAGCTTCTTCAGCTCTTGATACTTCAGTAGATAATGTAGCCATTACGTCAACTTCACCAACTCTCAATACTGATTCAATATCAACTTCACCAGCAAATGTTCTTACACCAGATTCTGGAGCAGCAATAGTGTCTTTCAATCTAATTGTGTTATCAGCAGTGTTAAGTTCAATTGTTTGTTCATCAGTTAATGCTAATGATTCAATTTCTGTAGAAATTGTTGAAGCTAATGATTCGTCAGCAGCAATTCTATCAGAAACAACTGTAGCTATACTAGAAGATACTTCAGCAGAAATAGAAGCACCACCATCTAAACGAGCAGAAATTTCAGCAGATAAATCAGCAGCAATAGAAGCATCAGCAGCATCTACGTATAATTTGTTAGTAGCATCACCATCGTTTGTTGGATTAGGTAAGTTAGTAATAGCATTACCATTTTGATTAATTTCAGAATATGATGTTATATTAGAAGCATCTTTTGCACCTATCGAATTAGTAGCAAGGTCAGTTACTGAAATAGCTGGTAAATTTCTTATATAACTACCATTCATATCAATATCTCCACTCATAGTACCACCAGCTAAATCTAATTTAGCATCATCCAATGAAGCTTCAGCAGATTCAGCTCTTGCTTGTTCTTCATTCACATCAGAAATTCTAGCTTCAATTTCAGCAGATAAATCTAAAGCAATAGAAGTGTCAGCAGAAATTCTAGCAACTTCTTCTAAAGATACAGCAGCAGCTCTATCAACTAATTCAGTAGATAAATCAGCAGCTAAAGATGCATCACCAGCAACTCTAGAAGATACTTCAGCTGATAAATCAGAACCAGCAGCGTTAGCTAAGTTTGTAATTGCGTTGTTGATATCACCATCAGCTGATTGGAAAGCAGATACGATTTCAGTTAATGAATCGATAGCAGCACCATCAACGTTAGAAATAACAAATTCAACTTTTGTATTTAACGATGCTTCAGCAGCGATAGCTCTTGACGCTTCAGCAGCTAAATCAGAAGCCAACGAACCTTCAGCAGCGATAGCTCTTTCTTCTTCAGCATCAACATCAGCAATTCTTAATGATTCTTCAGCATCAATGTTATTTTGTAATGAAATCTCAGCAACTATTCTGCTAGAAATTTCAGCTGACATAGCAGCAGTTACTGATACATCACCAGCAACTCTATCAGATACTTCAGCTGATATTGCAGCAGCTCTTGCCGATACTTCAGTTGATAAATTAGAAGCTAAAGATAAGTCACCAGCTACTCTAGATGAAGCTTCAGCTGACATGTCAGCACTTGTTGCAGAATTAATCGATGCAACCGCTTCAGAAACCCCAGAGATATCAGTTAATACGATACCTTGTGGGTTTGTAATTAACGCGTTGTCCAAAATTAAATCGGACTGTCTATTTAAGACGATTTTTGTATTTGCCATAATTTTATTTAATTACGTTGTTATTATTATTATTATTATTAAACATAGTAATCCACTTAACTATTATTAAATAATAGAAATTTTATAAACAAATATGATAAAAATCTTTATTTGTTATTATAAAGTAAATTTTTTATGTTTTTGATTGCATTTGTATATGCTAACGGTTCACATGTACCGTTTTCTGTGAGATATTCATTCACATATTTGATTAACTCTTGGGTTTCTTCAAAAACAAAATTAGATTTTGTTTTTACTTTAGTTAAGTTAAATTTTAAACCCTTAGTCTTGAGATAGGCGGTTAAATATAAATCTGATGTTACATAAGTTTTATTATCATCCATTTTAATATACATATTTACTAATAAATATGCGATAATAAATTAAAAACACATAAAATGAAAAAAAATTAAAGAGTTCTATAACTACATCTAATTCGAGAATTAATCATTGGTGGTTCAGTAAAAATAATATACTTTCCATTTACGATATAATCTTCACCAATATCTTGTAAAAGACCATTTAGATATACGTGTTCTGATTTATTTATTGGTTCGTATACTAATTCAAATACTTTATTATCATCATTTGCAATACCAGATGGTATCTCTTTATCTACATATTTTATATCTTGTGTTAATGATGTTTGAAAGAATAATTCAACCCAATCAGTTATTTCACCAGTCCATTCTATATTTTTTAATCTATAATATCTCTCACCACCATTGATACCGACAATCATACCAGCTCTTCTTCTTTCTTCTGGTATTTCTAACATATCATCAATGGTTTCAACATTTCTAAAACCATCAATTCCGTACAAAGGGTCTATTACAGCATATGTATCATTGGTATCAATTGGGCTAATATAACCCATGATTCCAGTACCACCTAATTTATTAAATTTAGTCATAAAACTTTAAATCCATTTTTTAATCACAAAACCAGATGTCTAGTTCACCATTTGTTTTATTATAAGTTCTATATACTGTATAATTAACAGTAAAGCCATTATCATCTAAAATATTAATATTTGATAATTCTATATAAGGTACATCATAACCTTCACAACCATTTGAACTATTTTTTAAATTAGTTGGTTGTATAAAATCAGATGGAACTAATATATATCCATAACTATTTGTATTTGATGAAAAAGTTATATAATTATTAATAATTTCATTACTTAAAGTAAAGTTTAGATTGTTAATATCATTTAAAGTAATGAAGCTAGTGGTTAATTTACCATGATAATACCCACTAGGTGCTTTTGTTATAGTTGTACTCACGCCATTTAAACCTAAATTATAGTTATTTTGTATATCATTATATGTTAAATCACATATACTAAATTTAAATTGTTTAATCCCACCAATAAATGTACCAGCAAAATTAGTTTCTATTGGTAAATCCCTATCATTAAAATCTAAACCATCAAATGTTTGACTTTCTAATAAACCTTGACTACCACCACCTAAACTAAAATTAAATGGAACACCTAATTGTTTATCTTTATATTCTAATATACGCCTAGCTATAAATTCATCAAACTCATCAATAAAATATTTTAATTTACCGTTTATATAAAAAGATAATCTACCTTTTCTTGGTTTTGACGTTTTTAAATCACAGTCACTTTTAAAATCAGTAACATATTTTATAACAACATACTCCCATTGATTAGGACTGATTATACCAGCATCAGAATAACCTTCTTCTATTGTAACACCACTAACATAAATAACACCAGTAGATGCTGTAACGCATTGACCAGTAACTGTTAACAATCTATAACCAATACTACCATCATCTTTAATTCTAAATCCAATAGCGTTATCAATAATGTCTAAATTGTAATCTAGTTCAGTTATTTCAGAAGTAAAACCACTAAACGTACAAACTGTGTCTTTACCATATCCATCACCATTTCCACCACATGAAAAACAATTACATCTACCTTCATGTCCACGACCATAAATTAAAAATGGGTTGGTATTATTTGTCACATGTTTTGAAGTGTTAACCACGACAATACCATTACCATCATAAGAACATGCTCTTTGTGAACCTAAACCATCATGTACATTACCACAAACAGAACATCTAGAACATGTTGAACCAGTGTTTGTATCCACAATATCAACTTCATTAATAAAAGTACCAGTTGATGCTGTTGATAATGGGTATCTATCATCTAACGCCCTACCATATATCAAGAATGGGTTTGTAATCAAATCAATTTCAACTTGTGGTGGGTCTAACGGAACTGCAACACCATAATCACCAATAATAAACATATCGGATTCTTTAGGTATTGTACACCATTCACTTAATGTATCGGTACAACCAGTAGCTACAGTACAACCACTAGTACAACCAGTATCAGCACCATTCCAAATATTCCAATATTTATTTTCTGCTCTAGTGCCCATATAAAAGAAAAATCCTTTATTATTAGGGTAAACATCATTTAATGTTGTTCCAGTATATGTACAAATATCTTGTTTATTTAACCAAAACTCAGCAGCCCAAGCTTGATTAACCCTAGTTGGTAAAACTTCATAAGAATATCCATCTATTTTATAATAACCTTGATAAAAACCACCACAAAATTGAGCATAAGTAGTGGCACCACTTATAATATCTATTGGGTATATAAAATTACCAGTTGTACCAGTAACTCTAGTCATTTGAAGTCTAGTATCACCAGATGGTATAACTAAAGTGGTACCAGTCAAAGCACTTAACAAAGCTAAATTACTAGTATCACCAGATGGTTTGTTAAACGTAACCAAACCATTGTCAATACCAGTTAAACCAATAGTATTAAAAGTATAACCAGTATTTATAGCTTTATTCCATGTGACCAAACTATAAATCGATGTTGCTGACATTTGACTATTGGCAAAAGTTGTAGGATTATTAAAATCATACCAAACAACTAGACATTCACCATATGCTGGAGGACCATCATTACAATTATTATATTCGTCAGTTGCTAAAAAGAAATCCCAGTAATCTGAATTTGACAATTTAACATCTAATTTATTAAAATTAAAATTCTTTATATTTCCCATTAGAAGTTTTCTAAATTAGTTCTCTTCCAACCAGTACTAGTTTTTACGTATAGGAAGTTATCATCTCTTGTTATATTACCTTCATTACCATTAACATCATTTGTTGAAGATGGAGTGTAAAAAGGAATAGTTAACGCATTAGGTTTAAAATCGTTGTTTGTTACAAAATTACCTTCATTATCTGTTACTAATTCAGATGCGTTGTCTTGACCTTTAGCGTGTAACACTCTTAAACCACCACCTACAGCTGTTATATGGTTACCATTGAAATTTAATTCAATGTTATTATCTTCAGCTAATACTGTTTGTGTTTCTAAATACGTGTTATTAACAATACTTGAACCAGTTGATAATTCTTTAATAGCTTCAACTAACAATGCTGTTACATTATCATAATGAACACCCATATATTGTTCGTCTGAATTTTTGTTAATAAAAGTTAATTCTGGAACTATTTTATTAACTTCTTGTGCGATAAAACCAATTCTAACATCACCATTTTCTTCTTCTTTCCAATTATAATTTACACCTCTTAATTGTTTAACTTTTTCTAAGGCGTTTGTTAATGTATTGATATTTGTTTTTAATCTTTCATCAGATGTATTTGTAGTTAATGTACCATCAGATGTGTAATGTAACGCACCAGCTGATGCTGATGAACCAATACTTCTAAATCTAGCATTACCGTTAACATCCAATCTTTGTGTAGGGTCTTGATTATACGGTATATTAATAGCAACAAATCCTCTTGATGAGCCAGAACCTTGTATATGTAAATCTGGATTATTAGTTGCACCAGCACCAGTTGATTGACCAGCATAAAATCTAATATAATCAGCTCCAGTACCAAGTGTAGAACCATCATTTGAAATAATATTTAAACCATTTGTGTATATACCAGCATAAATAAACGCATCACCTTGATAACCATACACTGTATATGTTGGGTCATCCCATGCTCTAACACCTAAAGATATTGAAGCTGTTTGATTTGCGGTGTTAGCAGTACCAGCAATGACACCAAATAAAGGTAAACCAGTTGTAGCTGATAAGTTAAAAGCACCACCGTTAGCAGCCGTACCGTTATAAAATAAACGACTATCTGTATCACCATACGCATCTATAGTATATTGAGGTACCATTGTGTTAATACCAAACTTAGAATCTGATGTGGTATTTTTTAAGATTAAATCACCATAATTTTTAAGTATCATCTTAGTATCAGCACTAGTTGTAAAAACAGTACTATCACTTCTAGTTGCAAATAAAATATCTGGTACTGTTGCTGAGTTAACGCCAATTAATAAATTATTTGACGTATCTGGTGTTATACTAAAATTAGCGGTAGAACCACCCCCATCTTGTGTTAACAATAGTTCAGCATTATCATTTTCATTTATATTATCTGTATCAGCTTGAATTAATATTTTAGCTTCATTTGAACTTTTTAAATGTAATAATTGTAAAGGGTTATCATTATTAATACCAATATAACCTCTAGTCGAACCAGTACCTTGTATGTGTAAATCTGGTGTATAAATAGATTCAGCATTTTGTCCAGCGTAAAACCTAATATAATCTTCCGTACCAGTACCTGGTGCTGAAATAATGTTTAACCCATTATTATCAATACTTGAATATAAGAAACTATCATTATTTTTACCATATTCATCCCAAAGAGCCACACTACTACCCCTAACACCAACTCTAATTGAATTACTACTATTTATATTACTTTCTATGTATGTTAAAGTGTTATTACCACCATTCATTATAACACTATTTTCATTACTAGTATTAAAATTAGTATAAAAATTACTATTTGCATTGGTAGCATATAAGTTATTTATATAGACAGTATTATTTGACGTACCAGTAATATTTTTACCAAATACAACTGTATTAATACCAGTTGCTTGTGAATTTTCACCATGCACAAATGAATGTAAACCACTAGATATCGAATCACTACCACCAGCATGTGAACGATTACCACTAGCCACACAATTATAACCTTCAGCATGTGAAGCATCACCACTAGCTAATGTGTTATTACCTTCAGCATGGGCTTGAGCACCATTAGCTGTTGTATAAGCACCTTCAGCATGACTAGCAATACCATTAGCAGTTGTTATATAACCCTCAGCATGACTATCATCACCTTGAGCTATCGTACTTTGACCTTCAGCATGTGAACGAGCTCCAAATGAACTTGTATTACTACCTTCAGCATGTGATGCGTAACCACCAGCTATGGTAAAATATCCTTCAGCGTGTGATGTAGTGCCAGATGCTATTGATGACCATCCTTCAGCATGTGAACCAACCCCACTTGCTATAGTTAACACACCTTCAGCATGAGATGCATCACCAGAAGCTGTACCACCACTGTATAATGAACTAAACACGAAAGCACCACCTTCAGCATGTGAACCTTGACCAGTTGCTTGTGAAAAATATCCTTCAGCGTGTGAACGTATACCACTAGCCATAGTACTTTCACCTTCAGCATGTGCATTATCACCACTAGCTATTGTTTGGTTACCTTCAGCATGTGAACTCCACCCACTACTAATAGTTTGGTAACCTTCAGCATGTGAACCATAATCACCTAACGCATTAGTATCTTGACCTTCAGCATGTGAATAATCACCACCAGCTATAGTATTAGTACCTTCAGATACTGATGTAATACCAGATGCTATACCACCAGAACCAGCTAATACAGCTGAATTAGCACCAGTACCAGCAGTCCATATTGTTGCTGTTGTGGCACTTGAATTAAAAACCCAACCACCCATACCTTCTGAATCCAAACAAGTCCAAACATATCCAACTTGTGGATTATCTGAAATTATTAACTTTTCAGTTCTAGTTATTCCAGATACGTCAACCCATATTGTTCTTCCAGTATAATCTAAAGAGGTTGCAGAATAAGTTTCAAATGTATTTGTCGTTATAGTACCACTATATGTCGTTGGAGTTAATTGAGCAATTGTTACAACTGAAATATCAAAATTAACACCAGAATATGTTAACGCAACAGTATTACCATCAATAACGGTTGTAGTATTTGCAGTCCATATAGCACCAGTTTGTTGTGTTAAACCAGACGTTGAAGATGTTAACGCTGATAGAGCTGTAATACCTAATTGCATTCTAGGGTCAGCCCAACTATAAACAGTTGAAGTATTATCTCCAGAAAACGTACTAGCTATATAAGTTTGTGTGTTAGTAATAGCACTAGCAGTTAAGTTTGGACCAGTAGGTAACAAATCAAAAGGTACACCAAATGATGTACCACCAGATAAAACTGTTCTAGTTATTGGTCTTTGTTTTGCTTGTCTATTGTCTGAAAAATCTAATTTTGTTCTAAATCCACTCATTTTATCAATTTTATTATAAATATTCTAGTTTTTGAATATATTTATAAATAAAGATTTTTTATGAATAGAATAACAAAAAAACAATTAGACGAACTAGTAGGTGGTGATTTCACTAGCAGCGGTAGTGATATTAATATTATAGGTAACAGAGAAATACAAACTGGTCCTATTGAAAAACCATACAACGATGATTCTACCTATGAAAAAGGAATACCAACGTTTACAGATGTAGTTTTTGCTAGATATAGACAAAACATTCCATGGTTTGCTGTTTATAGTTTTGGTGGTTCTAGAACTGGTGGTATTACACTTAATTACGGTTTAGCTGAAAATAAAAATAAAGTTTTAACAAAAGAAAATATTGAAGAAATAATTGAAGATTTAGTGAAAAGAAAAATTTCTAAAGATGAAATTGAAAAAGATTATAATCCAGATGTTGAAAAAGTATTGGATAAAATTACTGATTTGGATTTATCTGAAGAACAAATAGAAGAATTGTTAAAAGCTTTAGAAGAAAAAAAGAATAACCCTTCAAAAACAAAAAACATTTAACATGGCTAACAGAGCAATAAAAGATAATAATTTAACTATAAACAACGAAACAAAGAAGTATAAAGCTTATGCTACTGAAGAAACACGTTTAAGACAAGCTAAAGAGTTATGTGAAGTACAGAAAAATTGTTCTGAATATCATAGATTAGGTGGTGAAAATAGATTAAAAGAAGTTGAAAACTTAGTTCACCAAGAACAAAAAAAAGATGAATTAAGAAGAAAGATTCAAGACGTTACTAGTCATAAAAACGTTCATCAATCTGAGAAAAACCCAACAGAAGTTTCAACACCTAATGTTGCTAAAAAAAACAATAATAAAAATGGAATGATTTTACCTATTTCTGACGCTTTGAAAGAAGAAATTTCAACAATGAAATATTTAATAGAGTATATGAATAACAATAACAACAAAATAAATTTATAAAAATATGCCAACTCCTTACATTTACGGTCAAACTCCGTTAGAAAAATTCGCAATAAATGGTAATCCATTATATGGTAATAGTGGTAGACTTTGGTTAATCCAACAATCTAAAGTTGGTACTGGTAAATATGCATACAGTGGACCATATAAAAACCCAGATATTACTGGTAATTTAGGTGATAAATATAGCGTTTCACACACTAACGCTGTGGCTGATACTACTTCACCATATTTAGGTAAAGGTACTGGTGACGCTATTGATATCAATAACACTCAAAAAGGTATTACAGCTAGAAATAATTATGCTGGTGGTAGTTTTGAAGATATCAACGGTGTGTCATCACAAGTTGGTTCTGGTAGAAAAGCACAACAAGTTTTAAATTCTACTATATGTGGTTATGGTCCTAAAAGTATAGGTTATAAAGAATATGACAAACAACCAGATATGTCAGCTAATAAAGGTCAAGTATCAATTTAATAATTTATGCCAACTCCTTACATATACGGTCAAACACCATTAGAAAAAGCAGCAATTACTCAACGCTTGTGGTTAATTCAACAAACTAAAGTTGGTACTGGTAAAGTATATTCTGGTCCATACAAAAATCCAGTTATTACTGGTAATTTAGGTGACAAATATAGTGTTACACATACCAATGCTGTGGCTGATACAACAACACCTAGTTATGGTAAAGGTACTGGTGACCAAATAGATGTTAATGACACTAAAAAAGGTATCACAGCTAGATACAATTATAATGGTGGTAGTTTTGAAGATATCAATGGTCAACCAAATCAAGGTTCTGGTAGGTCAAATTTAACAACATTAAATAGTACTAGATTTGGTTACTTTCCAAATAATGAGTATGGTATTCCAGATATAACGTTAAATTCTGGAACTATTAAAATATAAAAAACATTAATGAAGCTTTACAATATATACGAATCAATTATATTAGAAGAAATAACTAATTTGATGCAGCTAAACGAAGCTGCATCAGAAAGTGAAATTGATAATATTTTGAATGGTGACCCAAATAAAAAAGGTAAGTTTTATTATGTGTCTTTCAAGTATCAAAGCAATAATGGTGAGATATCTAATAGATGGGTTCAAATTTTCCAAAGAAATATATCAACTGCTAATAATGGCTTAATTGACGCTTACCAAGTTTCTAAGAATGGACAAGATTCAGCTCCATCAAATGAAAGTGGTAGTTTAACTGGTTGGAAAAAATTTAAATTAGATAGAATGTCGGAAATTAAAGTTTCTAAAGTGCCATTTTATGAAGCACCAAAACGTTATATTTCTGGATACAAAGCTGATGGTTCACCAAAATGGGCTGCATTTAACCCAAATGGTAATAATTCGCCTACAGTACAAAGTACACAAAAAATTGCTGACATTGGTAGTTATCAATATGCTGATAGTACTATAAAACAAAGAGAATATCAGAAGAAAAAAGCAGAAAAAGAAAAACAACAAAGAATAGAATTACAAAAACAAAATTTTGCAAATAGAAACCAAGCTCAAGATAAAGAGAAAAAAGAATTACAAAAAGTAGAATTTGATAAATTTAAACAAAGACAACAACAATTACAACAACAAAGAGATTTAGAAAAACAACAACAACAAAAGCAAGAACTACCTAAAGATAGTGATATAGAAAATAATGATATAGAAAATAAAGATGAACTAAATAACCTATAATATGGATACACCAGCACCAGTTAATTTAGCTGCACTTAAAGGTATTTTAGCAAACGCTAAAAAAGTTATGAACAAAGTAGAAGAAAATTCCACACCTACAAACGCTAAAAAAAGTGTTAGAGAAAGTTACGATGATTACAATAACTATCAACAACCAATGTATAATGAAATGGATGAAAGAGAACCAGTGTATGAAAACTTTACACCATCTACACCATCTCAAATGCAACCTCAAATGTACACACCAGAACAAGTAATGGCATCTAAATTACCGCCAGCTATAAAAGAGGCAATGCTTAAAAACCCGATACCTCAATTGCAAGGGCCACCGTCTAAATTCAGTTTAGAAGATTTAGGTGATTTGGTAGAACAACCACAAAGAAAGTCACAACCATTACGTGAATCTAGCGGTAATCATCAACCACAAATGTCTATTGACGCTAATATGTTAAAGGCAATGGTTAAAGAAGCAGTTGCTGAATATTTCAAAGAATCGTATGAAAAAAGGATTACAGAAACGACAATAGCAAAAACGATTAACCTATTAATTAAAGAAGGTAAATTACAAACAAAGAAAAAAATATAAAAAAAGGGGTGTAAAAACCCCTTTTTTATTTACATATAAATTATAGTTGTTATAATTAAACTATTGATAAAAAGTTTTTAAAAGAAATTTTATGAAAAAATTAAAAGTACTAGTAGTACCTAGTGATAGAACTGGAGTTAGTTACTATCGCTCAACTAACCCACACATCGCATTAGAAAATAACTATCCAAATGAATTTCATGTTGACGTGGATTATGAACCACAATTAAACAACGATGAATGGTTAAAACAATATGATATTATTCATTACCACAGAACATTAGGTAACTATGACCAAATGGGTCCTTTATTAGAAAAATTAAATTCTTTAGGTATTGTTACTATTATGGATTTAGATGACTATTGGTCCCCAGGGGAACACCACCCAGCATATCATTTAATCAAAGCGCATAAAATTGATGAAATGATTTTAAACAACATTAAATTAGCTAAAAACGTAACAACTACAACTAGTTTATTTGCAAATGAAATTGCTAAGTATAACAAGAATGTGCATGTCTTAGCTAACGCTATCAACCCATCAGAAAAACAATTTACACCTAATTTAGAACCTTCAAATGGAAGACTTAGAATTGGATGGTTAGGTGGTTCATCACATTTAAAAGATTTAGAAATTCTTAAAGGTATTGTTGGTAAACTTAAAACTGACGGTTTATTAGATAAAGTTCAATTTGTATTATGTGGTTTTGATATCAGAGGTACACATACTGAAATAGACCAAAACACTGGCCAACAAAAAACTAGAAACATTACACCAATGGAAAGTTTTTGGTATCAATATGAAAGAATCTTTACTGATGACTACAAAACTGTAAGTCCAGAACATAAAGATTTCTTGATGAAGTTTATACCTAACTCTGAATTTGATGGCGTTGCAAATGAAGCATATAGACGTGTTTGGACTAAACCAATTTCAACTTATGCAACTAACTATAATTTATTTGATGTATCATTAGCTCCGTTAGAAGAAAACATTTTTAACAAAGTTAAATCACAATTAAAAGTTATTGAAGCTGGTTTTCATCACAAAGCTATCATTGCTCAAAACTTTGGACCTTATACTTTAGATGTTAAGAACGCTATTAAATTTGGTGGTGGTTTTGAAGAAGATGGAAATGGTATTTTAATTGATAAAGCTAAAAACCATAAAGATTGGTATTCATCAATTAAAAAATTAATACAAAATCCAGACGTAGTTAAACAGTTACAAGATAATCTATATAACACAGTTAAAGATACTTATTCACTAGATAAAGTAACTGAACAACGAAGAGAACTTTACATTAATTTAGTTAACGAGAAAAAAGGTAAAACAACTAAAAAAGAAAAACAATTAGCATAATGGAAAAGAATGAAAAACTTAAAATTGTATTTGATTTTATCGCAGATTATTTAACTGAATCAAATACACATAAAGAAGAACCAAAAAAAGTAGAGGTACCAGTTAATGAAGAACCAAGACTTGAACCTAATAAAGTTATTTTAGATAAAGATAAAGAAAAAGAGGTTAATCATATTCTAAATGTTATGAAACATGCAGAATTTATTGATAAATATTCAAAAAAACGTGGTTCTAGTAAAATTGTACCACTTAATGAAAGAGATATGGATGAAGATGAAATAGTTCAAATGGATAAAGCAATTATTGAAAATCGTAAAAAAGAAAGTAAAACGATGGATAGCTTTATTGAAACTCTTAGAGAATCTAAAAATATTATAGATGATTTAGAAGTTAAAAAACCTATAATATCTAGTATTCCTCCATCGGTTTTAAATACTCTAGAAAGTAGTAAAAAATAATTTTTGATATTGATTTAATGGTTTTTTATTAGTATATTAGTAAAAATAATTCTAATAAAATAATAAAAATATGTCATTAACACAAGAAAAAATTGTTGCTAACACAAAAAAATATTTTGACACTGCAACAAAATTAGGTTTTATGAATGATGAATTCATGAAATTTTTAGGTGAAGCTTTTATCAAAGCTCCAGCATCTACAATGGCAGACCTACATAATGCTTTTGAAGGTGGTTTAATTGACCACCTTCTTAGAGTAGGGTCTTACGCTGTTAAATTTAATAACGCATTACCAGAAGAAGAAAGAGTTGACCAAAACTCATTATTAAAAGTATGTCTTCTTCACCAAATTGGTAAAGCTAATCTTTACAAGCCATGCGAATCAGAATGGCATAGAAAAAATCAAGGGAAAATGTATGAGTTCAACGACAACTTAGCATCTATGAGAGTAGGTGAAAGAAGTGTCTATTATGCGTTATCACATGGTATCACATTAACTGAAGAAGAATACACAGCAATCATAAACTTAGATAAGACTGATGATAAAATGGCTGAGTATCGCAATTCAATGTTAGGTGATTTGTTAAAGACTGCTGCTATCTTTGCGATAAAACACGAAAAAAACAGAAAATAATATGAGTTTATTTGATGAAAATTTACAAAAAAGAATGCAAGAAAAAATCTTGTTAATGGCTGACCCAGAAAGTGGTTACACTCAAGAAGATTTTGAAAACGAATTTAACAATATTGGCTATGCGACTATTAATTATGATGCTCATAAGATTAAATTTAATTTCAAAAATGAATCAAATAATCCAGACCCAGAATATGCAACGGTTGGTTCATCTGGGTTTGATTTAAGAGCTAATCTAGACGCTCCAGTTATAATTCAACCACATAGCGTTAAAATCATTCCTACGGGTCTTTATTTTGAAATTCCAGATAATTTTGAAATACAAGTTAGACCTAGAAGTGGATTGGCAGCTAAGAATGGTGTTACGGTTTTAAATTCACCTGGGACTGTTGATGCTGATTATCGTGGTGAGATTAAAGTAATTTTAATTAACCACAGTGAAATTGATTTTATCATTAATCATGGTGATAGAATTGCACAAGCGGTTATTGCTTCTGTAATCGGTAAAAACTTTATTAATTTAAATAAAGTAGATAACATAGATGAAAACACTGAACGTGGTTCTGGTGGTTTCGGTTCAACTGGTGTAAAATGATAAAAGAAGAATTAATTGAAAAATTAAAAACACATGCAAAAACTGCTAACATATTTGGCGGTAGGTTTATTTCCGTTTCTGATGATGAAAACCATTGGAGCTACCATATACCAGCGGTTGACGCATTAGAACCTTCAATAGATTTATCTACTGAAGGTTTTGTCATATATCGACCTAATTTAGGTTTTGATGACAAAAGTTTTGAAAAAATAAGTTATGAAGATTTCATAACAAAGTATAATTTAAATAAAGAATGATAACAGTAGTATATTGTACTAGAGAAAGTAATCCTAAACATAAAGAACATTTGATTAAATCATCTGGATTACATAAACACATTGAAATAATTGAAATAGTTAACAAAGGTGAGTCTTTGACAAAATCATATAATAAAGGGTTGAAAAAAGCGACTAATGATATTGTTGTTTTTTGTCATGACGATTTAACCATTGAAACAAAACAATGGGGTAACAAACTTTTAAGAACGTTTGAAAAGAATCCAGAATATGGTATCATTGGTGTTGCTGGGACTAAATTTATGTCTGAAACTGGACAATGGTGGGTTAACCCTAAAAAAATGTATGGTAGAGTACAACATACCCATGAAGGCAAAACATGGTTATCATCTTATTCTGAAGATTTAGGTCAATCAGTTGAAGAAGTAGTTATTGTTGATGGGTTATTTTTTGCTGTTGATAAAACTAAAATGAAAGTTAAGTTTAATGAGAAAGTTGAAGGTTTTCACTTTTACGATGTAACGTTTTGTTTTGAAAATCACCTTAAAGGTGTTAAGGTAGGTGTTGTTACATCTATTAGAGTCAACCACTTATCAATTGGTATGACAAACGAACAATGGGAATCTAACAGACAACAATTTGCTGAAACGTTTAAAGACAAGTTACCAGTTAACATTAAAAAAGAATTACGTAAAGGTGAAAAATTAGATGTTCTTATTGGATGTTTAAGTTTTGCCAATTATACTGGTTCTGAATTATATGTTTTTGAATTAGCAAAAAAACTAATCAAAGAAGGTTGTAACGTTAGCGTTTGCTCAACTATCGGTGAACCGTTGGCTAAAGCCGCTAAACAATTAGGTATCAAATTATATAATTTACAAGAACCTCCAGGGTTCAAATTAGGTGACGGTAAATGGTTACTTAAAACACCACAAGGTGATATTCCATCTCAACCAAACACTTTGTATAAAGTTAGTAATATTGAGTTTGACGTGATTCATTTAAATCACAAACCAGTTACCGAACATTTATTACGTTTGTTTCCAGAAACTCCAGTTATCTGTTCTATCCACTCTGAAGTGATTAATTTAGAGGAACCAGTGTTGTCACCTCAGATTAAAAAATACATCGCTATTAGACCAGAAATTAAAGAACACATTGTAAATAATTTTAACATTGAAGCTGAAAAGGTTGAAGTTATTTATAACCCTATAAATGAAGAAAAGTTTAAACCTATTAAAACTACTGATAAAAGAGATAAAAAAAGAATTTTATTTGTTGGTACTATAGATTATCTTAGACGACAAACTATTCAAGACCTTATCAATACTACTAGAGAAAACAATCAAGAGTTGTGGATTGTAGGTAAAGAAAATGATAATTATTTACCATATATGATTGAAAATGAAACTCATGTTAAATATTATGGTCCAACATCTAACGTTGAACAATACATATATAAATGTGATGAAACTGCTGGAATATTATTAGGTAGAACGACTATTGAAGGTTGGATGTGTGGTAAAAAAGGTTGGATATATGACGTTGATTCATCTGGTAATATTTTAAGTAAAAAATTACATGAAATCCCAGAAGATATTGATAAGTTCAAAAGTGATAATGTTGTTAAAGAAATTAAACAACAATATGAATTAATATTAGATTAATATGAGTATAATTAAAAAAGCTAAAATTTGGATTAATAGAAGATTAGCTATGTTATCTTTGGCTATGGGTAACGTTGAGAAAAACACATTTGGACAAACTGGTGAAATTTTAAGTAGCGATGTTAACCAAACTCAGCGTCATACACAAGGACAATTAGCTGATTCATTAAAACAAGGTGAGATAACACAAGAAGTGATGAATTTAAGATGGAGAACTTATAAAATCTTAAAAGAATCTGAAGGTGTTACCGCTGAAATAGTAGGTTATGATGAAGATGGTATGCCAATAGTTAAGACTAAAAAAGTGAATAAAAAATTAGGTCTAAAAAAAGTTAAATTAGACCCATCAGACGACTATAAATTAGAAATGGTTGTTGATAACTCTGAAATTGTTATTGGTGGAAATAAAGCTATGGATAATGAAAATATATCTATGTTTGACGAAATCATTCAATCTGAAAATGAAAATGGTGATTTAATTGCAACACATGGAGTTATTGATTCTATTGATTACTTTGCGACAAACAAATCAGAAAGGCCGATAATGATAGTTAGAGATAATTTACCTAATTTTTATTTAGAAAATTTCACACTTAAATTAAACGTTAGAACGATAGACAAAACTAATAAATTACTAGAGTTTTATGTTAGTAAATACCCAGATGAATTTAACAGAACTAGTCGTTTGTTTATTAGTGAAATTAAAAAGATAATGTCTGGTCATGATAATTCTAGTATGTTAGAATTTGATTCTGTTAATTTTATAACATACAAAACATTAGGTGCTGATGATTATTTAGAATACGAATATGACAATATAACATTCGATAAAATAATTGAATTTAACGGTCATTACGTTATCAAGTTTAACGCTAACGTAAAAACAAATGGTGTTGACATTCTAGAAAAACATAGAGTAGCTGAACTTGACATAAAATACGAACAAAAAGCAAAAAAATGATTAATTTAAAAAACTATTTTGACAGAGTATATGTTATTAATTTAGATAGACGACCAGATAGATTTGAATCTTTTAACAAAGAATTAGAAAAACACGGTATTGAAGAAGTTGAACGTTTTTCAGCTATTGATGGTACTACAATTATGTCCAATGGAATACCTTTATTAGTTGGTGAATTAGGTGTGTTAGAATCACATCATCAGATAATAAAAAAATGTATAGAAGACAATGTTAAAAACGTCCTTATTTTAGAAGATGATGTTTATTTTACAAATGAAATTTTAAAATTAGATGACTACATTAAAAGTGTACCATCTGATTGGGATTTTATTTATTTTGGTGGTAACCATGTTTATGGAGAGCCACCTCATTTAATAAACGATAAAATAATTAAATTGAATTTTACTGTTGCTCTACAATGTGTAGCGATAAACAGTAGTATGTTCGAAATAATCGATTCTATTTTACTTAAAAGAAAAAAACAAGTTGACGCATATTATGCTGAATTACATAACAGATTTAACGCATATGGTTTTTATCCTAACATGGCTAAACAAACAGCTGGGTTTAGTGATATACAAAACCGTTACATAGACTATTCAAATTTTTTTAATAACTAATGGAAAAATATAAAAACCAATTAATAATATTCTCTAAGAATAGAGCATGTCAATTAAATCTTTTATTAGATTCATTGAAGATGAATGCACCGTTGTTATTTGATAAAATTAGCGTGTTATATAAATCTGATAATGAAGATTATTTATTAGGGTATCAAAAAATATTTGACAAATATCCTAGTGTTTATTTCTTTAATGAAAATAATTTTAGAAGAGATTTATTTAAGTTAATTGATGATGAAATAGAAGCAACAACTTTTATGGTTGATGACGCTGTTTTTTATAATCAAATACTAGCCAGAAAAATAGATATTATTAGACCAGTAGTCAAAGATAATTATATATTTTCATTAAGACTAGGTAAGAATTGTGTTTATTCACACCCAGCTAATTTACATTATGAATTAGGTGAACATGAAGTTGATGGTGAATATATTACATTTGATTATACTAAACAACAAGTAGGTGATTTCAGTTACCCACTATCAACTGATGGTCATATTTTTAATACTAAATTAATCAAAGATTTGTTAATTGAAATCGATTTCAATAATCCAAATACATTAGAATCGTCTTTACAAAGTTTTATTGTTAGTAATTCAATACCTAAAGTTATGAAATCTTTCATTGAATCTAAAATAGTTAGTATTCCAGTTAATTTAGTTAATACGACATTTAACAATAGACATGGTTTAGAGTTTTATATGTCTGAAAAAGAATTAAACGATAAAATAATAAATGGTCAAACAATTGATTTAGCATCACTAGACTTTAATAATATTAATGGACCACACAAAGAAATAAAATATAAATTTAAAAAAAAATAATATGTTACTTAATTTAGACAATTTAAAAGAAAAATACGACCTAAAAATTAAAGGTGTATTACACATTGGGGCTCATGTAGGACAAGAGTTTAACACTTACCAAAGACTAGGTATAAAAAACGTGATGTTTTTTGAACCAGTACCATCCACTTTTCAAAGATTAAAAGAAAATATTGGTGATAAAGCTGTATTGGTTAATACAGCATTAGGAAACACTATTGGTGAAGTTGAAATGTTCACCGAAACAATAAATCAAGGACAATCAAGTTCTGTTTTAGAACCAGAACATCATTTGGTGCAACACCCTAATATACAGTTTACTGGTAAAGAAAAAGTATCAATAACTAAATTAGATACGTTTATCAAAGATAAAGATAATTATAATTTTATCAACGTAGATGTTCAAGGTTATGAATTAGAAGTTTTTAAAGGTGGTTCTGAATATTTAAAAACTATTGATTATATAATGACAGAAGTTAATAGAGCAGAACTTTACAAAGGTTGTGCTAGAATTGAAGATTTAGACTTATTCTTAGGTGAATACGGTTTTAATAGGTTAGAAACAACATGGGATGGTGGTACATGGGGTGATGCTTTTTATGTTAAAAGATAAATTATATATACACGATAATATGTTTTCTCATGCAAAATCAAGTAGTTGGTATAATGAACCAGCACTATTTGATTGGGTGAGAAAATATGATGAAGATTATTTAATCTTCACTGATAATTCTTTGCAATATGTTGATAATTATAATAACCAAAAAAAATATGCTTGGTTATTAGAATCACCAATTATCACACCATCAGCATATGAGTATATCAAGTATAATCATAATAAATTTGATTTAATTTTTACTTTTAGTAAAGAGCTTTTAACTATTTCAGATAAATTCGTTTTAATACCATTAGGTGGATGTTGGATTGATAATGAAGATATGGTAATACATGAAAAAACAAAAAATGTTTCAATAATCCTATCATCAAAAAAATCAAGCGTTGGTCATAGGTTAAGACATTCAATTTTGAAAAAATACCCTAATATTGATTTTTTTGGTCATGATAACTATATTGATAAAAAGATTACAGCATTAAAAGATTATAGGTTTTCAATAATTATTGAAAACTGTAAAGAAGATTATTATTTTAGTGAAAAATTAATCGATTCTTTTGTAACTGGTACAATACCAATATATTGGGGTTGTCCATCAATATATAAATTTTTCGATACGAATGGAATGTTAATTTTTGATACAATGGATGAATTAGAAAAAATAATGAGTAATCTTAGTGAAGATTTATATTTATCTAAACTTGAATCGATTGAACATAATTTTGAGGAAGCTAAAAAATATTTAGTAGCTGAAAATATAATTTACGATAAATTAAAAATAATATGAGAGTGATTAGTTTTTCTTTATATGGTGATAATCCAATATATACGATAGGTTGTTTAGAAAACGCTAAATTAATGGATAAATTTTTTAAGGGTTGGGAAATGTGGGTTTATCATAATGATACGGTACCTCAAAATATTTTAAATGAATTAATTAATTTTAATGTTAAATTAATAAATACAAATGAATATAATGGTTTCTTTGGTTCATTATGGCGTTTTAGACCTATAATGGATAAAAATGTTGAATATTATATCTCTAGGGATTGTGATTCTAGAATAAGTTTACGTGATGAAATAGCAGTGAATGAATGGATTGAATCTGGGAAAAGTTTTCATATTTTAAGAGAACACCCAATTGGTCATTGGTGGGTTATTAATGCTGGTATGTGGGGTGCAAAAGGTGGTTCAATTCCAAACTTTAAAGAATTAATGAATGACTACTTACAAAGAAACAATCATACTGGTGATAAAACCATAGACCAATGTTTTTTAAGAGACGTTATCCATCCAATTGTAGTTAAAGATTTGTTTTTACATGATGAATTTTTTAACTATGAAGGTATTGGCACACATATAAAAAGAGATAGAATTTTAGATGATTTTGCTTTTATTGGTGAATCAGTAGATGAAAATAATATTCCTAGGGGTGACCAAAGGACTAGTATAAGACAAAAATATTAATATGAAGATAGATTACGCAATAATGGGGTCTAATTTAAATCCAATGTATTTAGATTTTTGGTCAATAATTTCAAAAACTTGGAAAGAAATTTTTAACATAACACCAGTATTAGGTTTAATATGTGATGAGGATTCTAATTTAATTGAAGATGAATTCGGATTAGTTAAAAAATTTAAAGCTATAGACGGAATTGATACTGGTTTACAATCACAAATCGTTAGACATTGGTTAACAAAAGAACTAACTGGAAACATTATTATAAGTGATATAGATATGGTACCTTTATCAAAAGAATATTTTATTGACCAAATTAAAAATTTTGATGAAACAAAGTTTTATGTTATGAGTTCCGATAATAATGAATGTAATATGAATAAGGAAATACCTATGTGTTATAATATAGCGAATTCAAAAATTTATTCAAACGTTTTAGATTTAGGTGATAAGTGGGAAAATTTTGTAACCAAATTAAACTCAATGAATTTTGGATGGACTACTGACCAAAACTACTTATGGATTAAAGTACACGAACAAATAAATAAAGACAAAGAAAGCGTAGTTTTATTAAATAGAGGATGGTCTATGGGTGCTAATAAACGAATAGACCGTCTATGGTGGTCATACGAACCTAATTTAGTTAAGAATGGCTATTATATTGATTCTCATTTATTAAGACCATATAATGAAAATAAAGAGCGTGTTGATGCGCTTATTAATTTGTTATACTAATGGAATTTATAACTGGTAATAAGTTTAAAAAAATATGTCATTATTCTTATGATGAAAATGGTTTTATCAAACATTCAGAACAAATAAACGGTGAAACCCTAAAGATATTTGTTAAGATTGATTATGTACATTCATTTTTTGAACTTAACTTAGATAAACAATATATTCTATTTACTCACAATGGAGATTTACCAGTAGATGATAATTATTTGCGTTATATGGACAACCCAAATCTATTAAAATGGTATGGTCAAAATATTATGACATATCATCCAAAAGTAACTTCAATACCAATAGGTATTGCTAACGAAATTTGGCCTCATGGTGATGAAAAAGTATTTAATGAAGTGATAAATCAAAACTTACCAAAAGAACGTCTTATATACGTTAATTTTGACGTAAACACCAATAGACGTGAACGTAACTATTGTTTAAGTGAATTAAACCAAAGAGGGTTTGAAATGGGTGAAAAATTACCTTTAAAACAATACTTACAAGAAGTTGCAAAAAGTTATTTTATTGTATCACCAAATGGTAATGGAATTGATTGTCATAAAACTTGGGAAGCGTTGTATTTGGGTGCAATACCAATAGTAACCAAATCAATAAATATAGAACATTACATTAATTATCCAATTATAATGATAGATTCATGGTCAGATTTTGACCAATCATCATATACAATAGAACTATATAAAAAATTATGGTCTAATTTCGACCAAACAAAAATTTATTTTAATTATTTTATAAATTAAAAATATGAGTGTATCAATAAATTATAGTGGTAGGTTAGGTAACAATTTATTTCAATACGTTGCCGCCTATATTTTTGCTAAAAAATTTAATCTAAAAATAACTTCTAGTATTGTAGAAAATATTTTTGATTTACCATCATTGGTTGGTGATGTAACTAGTGATAATATAATCGATGTTGATGATAATAATTTTATGACATTGTTGGAATCTGAATCATTAACACAAGCTCATTATCATTTTTTAGGATATTATCAAAATAGAGATTTTATCTTAAAATACAAAAACGAAATAAAATCTCTATTTAATTTAAAATTTACTGATATTCCAAAGGATGAAGTTTTTGTTGCGTATAGGATTGGTGATATAAACGGTGAAAGACAAATGTTACCAATTGAATATTACAGAGAAGCGTTACAAAATATTGGTTGTGATAAGGGGTATATTACATCAGACACACCAAATCATCCAAATGTAATTCAATTATCAATTGAATTTAATTTAATTATTTATAATAATTCACCAATAGAAACTATTGATTTTGCTAAAAATTTTAATAACTTAGTTTTAAGTGAAGGTAGTTTTAGTTGGTGGATGGGTTTTTTAAGTTCTGCTGAAAATATCTACTACAATGAAAGACCTAGATTTTGGCATGGTGACATGTTCGTCATTCCAGAATGGAAAGCACTTAAATACGATTGGGACCAAACATGTATTAACCCTAATAATAAATTAAATTGTAATAAAATAATTAAATATGTCTAAAAAAACTGCTTTAATTATAGGTGCTAACGGACAAGACGCATCGTATATGGCTGAATTCCTTATTAAAAAAGGTTATGAAGTGCATGGTACTATTAGAAGAAATTCAGTGCCAGAATCACAAACAACTAGAATTGAATATTTACGTTCAGAAGACTTAATAAATTTACATTATATGGATTTGACTGACCCAATTAGTGTTGAATCAATCATCAATGAAATTAAACCAGATGAAATTTATCATTTAGCGGCTCAAAGCCATGTTCAAATTAGTTTTGAATTACCTAAGTACACACTTGATGTTAACGCTGGTGGTACGTTATCTGTATTAGAAGCAGTTAGAAAATTTTCACCTAATTCTAAAATTTATCATGCAGCAACATCTGAAATGTTTGGTAATTCATATGACGAAGATAAGTTCCAAAGAGAAACAACACCATTGATGCCAGTATCACCTTACGGTTGTAGTAAATTATATGCACATAGTTTATGTCATAACTATAGAAACGCTTATAATATGTTTATATGCTCTGGTATTTTATTTAACCATGAAAGCCCTAGAAGAGGTATAAACTTTGTTACAAATAAAGTAGTTTTAGAAGCTGTAAAAATTAAATTAGGTTTATCTGACAAATTAGTGTTAGGTAATTTAGCAGCAATGAGGGATTGGGGTCACGCCAAAGATTATATTAAAGGTATGTGGCTTATGTTACAACAAGATAAACCAGAAGATTATGTATTAGCTACTGGTGAATCTAGAAGCGTTGGTGAATTAGTTGATTATGTATTTGAAAAATTAAATTTAGATAAAAACAAATATTTAAAAACAGATAAAAAATTTGAAAGAGCCGAGGAATTACATTATTTAAGAGGTGATTCTACAAAGGCTAGAAATATACTTGGTTGGAAACCAGAATATACATTTCACTCAATGATTGATGAGATGATTGAATATTGGGAAGAAAAATTAACGAGTAAAAATGATATGGTGTGGGTGGATTCTTTATGATTGATAAACAAATCTAAATTATTTAAACCAATCTAAAAAATTAAGATATTTATAATAAAGTTATATATGAACAAAAAACCTACAACAACAAAAACTACTAGAACTACTAGAACTAGGGCTAAAAAAGTTACAACAACTGAAGACGAAAATTTTATAAAAGGACCAACAGTTTTATTATCTCAAATTAAAATTGATATTAAACATAAAAACGAAACTCAAAAGAAATTAACGAGTTCAATCAAAAATAACGATGTTACATTTTGTACTGGCCCAGCTGGTACTGGTAAGACTCTGTTAAGCGTTGCTGAAGCATTGTTACTTTTAAAAAACAACCCAGATGTTTATCGTGAAATTAAATTGGTTAAATCAATTGAACAACTAAAAGGTGAAGATTTAGGTACATTGCCAGGTGATGAAAAAGATAAACTTAAATTTATCATGATGTCATATTTTGATGCTTTTTATAAACTTATTGGTGAAGAATTAACCAACAAATTAATGGAAGCTGGATATATCAAAATGGAAGTGTTTGGTTCTATCCGTGGTAGGTCTTTTTCTAACTGTATTATAATCATTGATGAATACCAAAACGTTAGACATAAAAACTCTAAAACATTCTTAACTAGATTCTCTGAGAACACAAAAGTAGTTGCTTTAGGTGATACTGGCCAAATTGACTTAAAAGATGAAACTGATAGTGCGTTAGAAGCATTAATCGAAGACGTTAAAAACAATCCAGAAGAAGGTGTTGCTGTAGTTGAATTTAACGCTGATGAAGTTGTTAGACATAGGTTAACGTCTTATTTCATAAAGTTATATGATAACAGAAGAAAAAGGATGATAGCTGAAAAAACTAGACAGACACCAATAGTAAAACCAGAACCACCAAAAAGTCAAATTATTAGAGAAAAAGGTTTATTTGGAAATATTTTATCAATTTTCTTAAAAAAATGAATTTTTAACTTTACTTATAAGCTACCATTTGTTAAATTGGTAGCATGAAGATAGGTATTACTATAAATGAGGTATTAAGAGATTTTATTGGACAATTTGCTTATACGTATAATAAGTACATCGAGGAAATAGATATCACAAATGATGATATCACCAGTTTCAATTTAATTGAGCATTTTAAGTTTGACGACATCAACAAACTTAATAGGTTTCTGTATTTAGAAGCACCTCTAGAAATTTTTGGTCACGCTGACCAGATGTCAGATGGTTTAATGAACCATTTCAATAATTTCTTAACTGAAATTGAAGATGAAGGCGAACATGAGATTATATTAATAAGTAGAGAAGTTGAAAAGAGTATTCCTTCAACTTTTTTCTTTTTATCAAAAACTGGTTGCCGAATTAAAAACATCAAATTTGTTCTAAATTATGATGAAAAATGGGAAGATGTTGATGTATTAATCACAGCTAATCCTAAAACCTTAGAATTAAAACCAAGCGGTAAAATTAGTATTAAAGTTAAAACTTCTTATAATAATGACGCATCGTCTGATTATGAGCTAGACTCCCTATTAGATTTTATTAACAATGAAGAATTAAGAAATAGAATCCTAAATACAAAAATAACAAATTACGAAGAAATTGATTAATATGATTGAATTTGGAGGCAACATATATTACATTGATGTTGAAGCATTAGAAAACACGATAAAACCTATCGGTGCTAAAGGTAGTAAAAAAATCATTGAAAAAGAAACTAAAACTTATGCTGATGAAAATGGTAGAGTTTTAAGTGTTGAAATAACAGAAGTTGAAAGAGAACGACCTAGAGAAATTGACGCTACTAAATATGATATTTTAAGAGTTATGATTGAAATATTAATGGATGCGACTGAAGATACTGACGATGATTCTTTAGGTGCTGAAAGAGCGTTAGATAAAACATCACTAGGATATAAAATAGCTTTTAACACATTATACAATTACGGTATATTAAAAGAAAAAGAATAACCAAATAATAACATTAAAAATATGGAACAAAAAAAACAAATCGAAGAACAAATAAGTCAAATTACTTTGGCTTTAAATAACATTGAAAATAAAAATTTTAATGTTTATTTCTTTGTGCTAGACACAAAAGGTAACCCAACAGCTGGAATCGCTAACATTTATGAACATGTTAAAATTTTAAAAGGGTTAGGTTACAATGCATGTATCTTACATGAAAAAAATGATTACAAATTAAGAGGCGACCAAGAAGGTAATGGTGTTGCTGATTGGCTAGGTGAAGAATACGCTGCACTACCACACGCATCAATTGAAGGTCAAGATTTAAATATCTCACCTTCTGACTTTGTGGTTATTCCAGAAATTTTTGCTAACATCATGGACCAACTTAAAGGTTTCCCATGTAAAAAAATTGTTATGTCACAAAGCTATGATTATTTATTAGAATTGTTACAAATAGGTAAAAGATGGAATGTTGATTACGGATTTAATGACGTTATAACAACATCTGAAAAACAAGCTGATTATGTAAAATCATTATTCCCATCAATTCAAACACACATTGTACCAGTTTCAATTTCTGACTATTTTAAAGATAGTGACAAACCTAAAATCCCAGTAGTTTCTATTTTAACTAGAAACCATGGTGAAGCTGCTAAAATAGCAAAATCATTTTATTTACAATTCCCACTTTACAAATGGATTACTTTTAAAGAGTTAAGAGGATTACCTAAAACACAATTTGCTACTGAATTAGCTAAATCATGTTTAGCTGTGTGGATTGATGACCAAGCTGGTTTTGGTACTTTCCCATTAGAAGCTATTGAATCTAACACACCAGTAATTGGTAAAATCCCTAACATGGTTCCAGAGTGGATGGAAACGACAAATGACAAAGGTGTTAAAGTTATCAAAAATAATGGTATCTGGACTAACACTACGTTAAATATACCAGAATTAATTGCTAACTATTTAAAAGTTTGGTTTGAAGATTCATTACCACAAGAATTATTAAATGGTATGGAACAATCTAAAGGACAATACACTAGCGAAAAACAAATTACAGCGGCAACTGAAGTTTATACTAAAATTTTTGAAAATAGAAAATCTGAATTAAGTATTGTATTGGAAAAATTAACTGAAGCATTAATAGAGGTTGAACCTACTAACGCATAATAAAATATTAAAATAAAAAAAAATGGAAAAAAATAATATAAGTGTAATCTTACCAGTGCATTCATTAAATAAAGAAACTAAAACTTTATTATATAATGCTATTAAGAGCGTTTTAACTCAAAACGTTAGACCAGAAACTTTAATAATTGTTGCCCCTAAAAATAGCGATGTTGTTAAACATGTAAAAACTATTGATTTTGGTGATTATAGCAATTCAGTTGTTATCGCTGAAAATGATGGTGCTACTGATTTCGCATCTCAAATCAATTATGGTGTGTCAGAATGTAAAACAGAATGGTTTTCAATTTTAGAACTTGATGATGAATATTCTAACATTTGGTTTAAAAATGTTATTGAATATAGAGCAGCACACACTAACGTAGATATCTTTATGCCTATCGTTATTGACGTTAATGAAAATAACGAATTTATTGGTTTTACTAACGAAGCTGTATGGGCTCAAAGTTTTTCTGATGAGTTAGGTATTTTAGATAATAACGCATTGTTAGCTTATCAAAACTTTAACATTGATGGATTTGTAATGAAAAAATCAATGTATGAAGAATTTGGTGGTTTTAAACCAAGTATTAAATTAACGTTCATTACTGAATTCTTATTAAGAATGACGTTTAAAGACGCTAGAGTTATGATTATACCTAGATTTGGATATAAACATGTTAACCAACGTAAAGATTCATTATTTGCGTCATATAAAGAAACTATTGACCCAGTAGAAGCAAGATGGTGGTTAGCTACTGCTAAGAAAGAATATTATTTCACTAAAGATAGAAATATAACGTATGATTCACAAAGTTAAAAAATGGTTACAAAGCGAGGACGAAAAAGAAAAAACGAAATGTATTTTGGTCCAGAAGAAGAAGAAGCAGTAATCAAATTTTTAGAATCAACAGATGAAACAGAAAGGAATCTAATTTTTAACGAGTGGCTTAAAGGGCCACTCGATAAAATGATAGAGTCGATAATTAGAAAGTACAAATTGTATAGAAAAGGAGAAACATTTGAAGAGTTGCATAGCGACACCTTATCTTTTCTTATGACAAAAGTACACAAATTTGAAAGTGGTAGAGGCAAAAAAGCTTATTCATATTTTGGAACTATTAGTAAACATTATATTTTAGGGTTACTAATCAAAGATGAAAAATATATTAAACAAACAACATCTTACGAAGACTTAAACGACAGTCTTGAAGAAAGAGAGGATTTAACATACGTTATCGACAAAGACAACGTAGAAATGGGGGACTTCATTCAAAAGTTAATAGAAGAAATTAAAACAGAAATACAAAACGAAAATAACCATAAGAAAAAACTAAACGAAAACGAAATCAAAATTGGTTATGCGTTAATAGATATTTTAGAAAATTGGGAATTAGTTTTCTCATCAATGGAAGGAGGTTCAAAATATAATAAAAACTCTTTTTTAGAAACTATGAGAAATTATACTAACCTATCAACTAAAGATATTAGGATTGGAATGAAACGATATAAACTACTATATGAAGTATTAAAAAACTATGGATTATAGATGTTTACATTAAAAATTTTAATATTTTAGGTATTTATATATAGATAACAAACATTTTAAAACTAAAATAAAATGCCTAGAAAAAAGAAACAAGACGTAAAAGTAAACGATACAGAATCATTAGAAGGTTTAATGCAAGAAACATATAATGATGCATGTTTACAAATAAATGACGCTCAAAAAACTATCAATGAATTATCAGCTAGTGCTTCACCAGTAGATGTTGATGATTTAACTAAGATTGCAAAAGAAAAGGGTAGTTTATTAAAAGTTAAAGATTCAGCAATAAGAATTAAATTAGAAATCGCTAAATTACAAAGTGATATAATTAAAAATCGTGGTGATGTTGAATCAACTATTAACGAACGCAGCCAAGGTAGCGCATCATTAAATGATTATAAATCAATTAGAGAAATGATTAAGAATGGTGGGTTAAATGAAGATAACGAAACAGAATTATTTTAACATATGGCATTAGTTGACCAAAAAAAGAAAGTTTTCGGTTATATCGCATCAGCTAGAGTTTTAACAGAGCAAATGCCTATAATGAAATTAATTAACTCTTTACCATCATTAA
>Ga0315906_10000443_pt1 | contig 65980 bp, 39 predicted proteins | sample LakEriMetagenome_4_FD_203526 | JGI IMG/M metagenome (GOLD analysis project Ga0315906, IMG submission 203526) | Freshwater fungal communities from buoy surface, Lake Erie, Ohio, United States - Buoy 2 MA122 | ecosystem: Environmental > Aquatic > Freshwater > Lake > Lake biofilm | place: USA... | reverse complement strand
AGACGACCACGCTCTACGCCTCGCTCAACGAGCTCAACCGGCCCGACACCAAGATCATCACCGCCGAGGATCCGGTCGAGTATTACCTCGCCGGCATCAACCAGGTGGAGATCCGCCACTCGATCGGGCTCGACTTCGCCCGCGTCATCCGGGCCATGCTCCGGCAGGCGCCCAACGTGATCCTCGTGGGCGAAATGCGCGACACCGAGACGGCGCAGATGGGCATCCAGGCGTCGCTCACCGGCCATCTCGTGTTCAGCACGCTGCACACCAACGACGCGCCGGGGGCCATCACGCGGATGATCGACATGGGGGTGCCGGCCTACCTCGTGGCCTCCAGCGTGATCGCCGTCCTCGCCCAGCGGCTGGTCCGCGTGAACTGCACCAAGTGCAAGCAGCCGCACCAGCCGCTCGACACCCAGATCGAGTCCGCGGGCATCACGCCCGAGATGCTCAAGGGGGCGACCTTCATGAAGGGCCGCGGCTGCGCCCACTGCCAGAAGTCGGGCTACAAGGGCCGGCTGGGCATCTTCGAATTGATGGTCATGACCAACAAGATCCGCGAGCTCGCCTTCCAGGGGGCGGCCACCCAGGAGATCCGGCGGGCGGCCGTCGGCCAGGGGATGCGGGTGATGTTCGAAGACGGCGTGGCGAAGGCCCTACGGGGCATCACCACGCTCGACGAGGTGTTCCGGGTTTCCAAGAAGACGGAGTGACCGGCCCGGCGGGGCGGACCCCTTCCCGGCCACGGGTTTTTGCCGGCCGGAGGGATTTTTCCTGGGGCGGAGGAGACTTTTCACCCGATGACGCGCATAATAGAGCCAGTGACTTCGGCGGCTGTCAGGGGCCCGAGCCGAACGTCCCATGAAGCCGCCGCCGTGTTCGGGCCCCCTCTCTGCCTGCCGATCCCCCCGTGCGCAGCCTCCGGCTGCGAGGAGTGGCGATCATGAGCACGGCCTCTTCCCCGCTCGTGGCGCAGGTCGAGAAGCTGCTTAAGGTGGCCGTGGACAACGGCGGCACCGAGGTTCGGCTCTCGGGCGGCGCCGCACCGATGCTGCGGATCAACGACCAGATGCGGCCGCTGAAGACGCGGGCCTTCACGGTCGAGGAAGTGGCGGCCCTGGCGGCGGCCCTCGTGCCTGCCGGCGGCGACCCGGCCCGGTTCGCGTTCACGACCGCGCTCGGTGAATGTGCCGGTACCCTGCTCGACGTCCAGGGCACGAAGGTGCTCGTGCTCCGCCCCGCCGCCGCCCCGCCGGCAGCGGACCACGTTCCGCTCGAGCTCGACCTCCAGGGCGACGAGCCCGCCGAGGCGGCCGTCGCCGCCGCCGAGGGCGACTCGCCCTACGCGATGCCGAAGGCCGCGGGCGGCACGATCCAGATCGACAAGCTGCTGATGGCGGCGGTGAAGGGGGGCGTGAGCGACATCCACATCACCGCCGGCATCCCGCCCGTGTTCCGCATGGACGGGCACATGAAGGCCCAGGCCACGAAGGTCCTCACGGCCGACGACACCAACGCGCTGATGAAGGCGATCACCCCGGAGCGGTGCCAGGCCGAACTGGCCGAGAAGGGGGGCTGCGACTTCGGCTTCGCCTTCAAGGACCTGGCCCGGTTCCGCGTCAGCGTGTTCAAGCAGCGGGGCAGCGTGGCGATGGTGCTGCGGCAGATCCCCAACAAGCTGCTCACGCCCGAGCAGCTCGGGGTGCCGGAGGTCTGCAAGAAGCTGGTGACCCGGCCCCGCGGCCTGTTCCTCGTCACCGGCCCGACCGGCTCCGGCAAGAGCACCACGCTCGCCGGCCTGATCGACTTCATCAACGACAATTACGACCACCACATCATCACGATCGAGGACCCGATCGAGTTCTACCACTACTCCAAGAAGAGCACGGTGAACCAGCGGGAGATCGGCACCGACGTGCCGAGCTTTTCCGAGGCCCTGCGGCGGGCCCTGCGGCAGGATCCCGACGTGATCCTCGTGGGCGAGCTCCGCGACCTGGAGACGATCGAGGCGGCGATCTCGGCCGCCGAGACGGGCCACGTGGTGTTCGGCACGCTGCACACGACCGGCGCCCAGGGCACCGTCAACCGGATCATCGACGCCTTCCCCACCAACCAGCAGGAGCAGGTCCGCACCCAGCTTTCGACCGCGATCCTCGGCGTGCTCTCGCAGACGCTGCTCCCCAAGATCGGCGGCGGCCGCGTGGCGGCCTACGAGGTGCTCGTCTGCACCCCGGGCATCGGCAACCTGATCCGCGAGAACAAGACCTTTCGCATCAATTCGGCGATCCAGACGGGGGCCAAGCTCGGCATGCAGCTCCTCGACGACCACCTCTTCAAGCTGTGGAGCGAGAAGAAGGTGACGGAGGAGAGCGTGCTCGCCAAGGCGCAGAACGTGGACGATCTCGCCCGCCGGATCTCCAACGCCAAGCAGGGCATCTTCGACGACGCCGAGACGGTCGCCCGCAAGGCCGCCAAGGAAATGGAGCGCTGACCATGGCCCTGAAGCGGATCGGGCAAATCCTCGTGGACCTCGGCCTCATCGACGAGCAGCAGCTCGCGACGATGCTCGAGGAACAGGCGACGCGGGGCGGCGAGCTGCTCGGCAAGGTGGGTGTGTCGCTGGGCTACTTCACCGACGAGCAGCTCGGCGAGGCGCTCGCCGAGCAGTGGGGCACCACGTTCGTCACGCTCTACGACCGCCACATTCCGCCGGAGGTGGCCCGGCTGCTGTCGGAGCCGATGGCCCAGCTCTATCGCGTGATCCCGCTGGCTCTCGATGGCAACCGGCTCACGATCGCCTCGGCCGAGCCGCAGAAGATCCAGATCGCCGACGAGCTGCGGACCTTCCTCGGCTACGACATCCACGTCTGCGTGGCCACGGAGCCCGAGATCACCAAGGTGATCGAGAAGGTCTATTCCTCCGAGAGCGAGAGCGTGGAGTCGCTCGTCGAGGATCTGGAGAAGGACGACGAGCTGGCGGCGGCGGCCGCCGCCGCCGGCCGCGACGGCCCCACCGACCTGACGAGCGTCGAGGCCCTGGCCGAGAGCGCCCCGGTGCGGAAGCTGCTCAACATGGTGCTCCTGCTGGCGATCCGCGACGGGGCCAGCGACATTCACTTCGAGCCCTTCGAGACGGAGTTCCGCATCCGCCTCAAGGCCGACGGCGTGCTCCAGGAGATGGTGCCCCCGCCGCGGCACCTGGCCTTCGCCATCACCACCCGGATCAAGGTCATGGCCAACCTCGACATCGCCGAGCGCCGGCTGCCGCAGGACGGCCGCATCGAGCTCAATGTCGGCGGCCATCCGGTCGATCTCCGCGTCAGCGTGCTGCCCACGCTGTTCGGCGAGAGCGTGGTCATGCGGGTGCTCGACCGGGGCGTCGTGTCCCTCGACCTGGAGAAGGTGGGGATGGAGCCGGCGATGCTGCGGAAGTTCCGCGAGGTCATCAAACGGCCCAACGGCATCGTGCTCGTCACCGGGCCGACCGGCTCCGGCAAGACGACCACCCTCTACTCGGCCCTGTCGGAGCTCAACGAGGTCGACGACAAACTGATCACCACCGAAGACCCGGTGGAGTATGACATCGACGGCATCATCCAGGTGCCGATCGACGCCGAGATCGGCAACACCTTCGCCGCCTGCCTGCGGGCGATCCTCCGCCAGGACCCGGACCGGATCCTGGTGGGCGAGATCCGCGACGTGGAGACGGCCGAGATCGCCGTGCAGGCCTCGCTCACCGGCCACATGGTGTTCTCCACGCTGCACACCAACGACGCTCCGTCCACGGTGACGCGGCTCCGCGACATGGGCGTGCCACCGTTTTTGATCACGGCCACGGTGGAGGCGATCCTCGCCCAGCGGCTGGTGCGGCGGATCTGCTCCAACTGCCGCGAGGAGGTGGTGCCGGGGGCCGACGTGCTCGCCGACCTGGAGCTGACGACCGACCAGACGATCGGCAAGAAGTTCTACCGCGGCCGCGGCTGCGAGAAGTGCAACCGCACCGGCTACAAGGGCCGGCTGGGGCTGTTCGAACTGCTGATCATGAACGACGAACTGCGCGACCTGGTGATGCGCAACGCCTCGACGGAGGATCTCCGCGAGGCCGCCCGGCGGAACGGCATGGTGACGCTCCGCGAATCCGGCATGGAGGGCGTCTTCAGCGGGACCACCACCGCCGAGGAAGTCATCCGCGAGACGATCCTGGAGGCCTGACGATGCCCACCTTCCAGTTCGAAGCCATCGACGCGGCGACCGGCAAGGAGATCCGCGATACCGTCGACGCGGCCAGCGAGGCCGAGGCCCAGGCCACGATCCGCTCGATGGGCTACATGGTCACCAAGCTCAAGGCCAAAAAGGCCAAGGCGGCCAAGGGGCCGGCGGCCGGCGGCCGCAAGCCGGGGCGGACATTCGCCATCGGCGGCGTGAAGGGCAAGGAGCTCACGCTCTTCACCCGCCAGCTCTCCATCCTCCAGGACGCCGGCCTGCCGATCCTGCGGAGCCTGAAGCTGCTGGCGGAGATGCAGAAGCCCGGCCGGCTGAAGAACAGCCTCCTCGACGTGTGCGACGAGATCGAGGGCGGGGCCACGCTCTCCGAGGCGATGGCCAAGAGCCCCAAGGCCTTCGACCGGCTGTACTGCAACATGATCCGGGCCGGCGAGGCGGGCGGGGCGCTGGAGGTGATCCTCCGGCGGCTCTCCGAGTTCATGGAGCGGAGCGAGTCGCTGAAGCGGAAGGTGAAGGGCGCGCTCGTCTATCCGATCGTGGTGGTGATGGTGGCCGTGGGCATCCTCGCCTTCATCATGATCAAGATCGTGCCGCAGTTCAAAAAGATCTTCGACGACTTCGACAGCGAGCTGCCGGCGATGACGCAGATGCTGATCGACATCTCGAACTGGGTGGTGAACTACTGGTACCTCATCCCCGCCATTCCCTTCGGTCTCAATCTGCTCATCAAGCTCATCAAGATGATCCCCTACGGCCGCTTCGGCTGGGATCTGTTCGTGCTCAAGGTGGTGATCTTCGGGCAGCTCGTCGAGAAGAACATCCTCTCCCGCAGCTCGCGGACGCTGGGCACGCTGCTCTCCAGCGGCGTGCCGATCCTGGAGGCGCTCAACATCACCAAGGAGACCTCGGGCAACATGATGTTCGAGCGGCTGTTCTCCAAGGTGTCGGACTCGATCCGCGACGGCGACGCGATCGCCAAGCCGCTCAAGACCTACTCCATCCCGCCGTTCAACGTCGTGGCGCTCCTTTTCTGGACGGCCTTCGTACCGGTGGTGGGCGCCCTGATGTACCTGTTCCGCTTCAAGAAGCCTGTCGTGGACGACCTGGTGGTGAACATGGTGGACGTGGGCGAGGAGTCGGGCGAGCTCGACACCATGCTCTACAAGGTGGCCGACACCTACGACGAGGAGGTGGCGGTGCTCACGGAGAGCCTGACGAGCCTCATGGAACCGTTGCTCATCATCTTCCTCGGCGGCGCCGTGGGCTTCATCGTGATCGCCCTCTTCATGCCGCTCATCAAGCTGATCAACGACCTGTCATGACCACCCTCCCCAGCCATCCCGAGCCGGCCCCACGCCCCTCCCTCCCTCTCCCTCGGGGAGAGGGCTGGGGTGAGGGTGCCTTCCGCCGCCCCGCCTTCACGCTCGTCGAGCTGCTCGTGGTGGTGTCGATCATCCTTGTGCTGATGGCGATGATCGGGTCGGCCGTTTCCGCCGCCCGCGGCAGCCAGCGGGTGCAGGCGACGCAGGCGTTGATCGCGCGGCTCGACTCCGTAATCCAGCAGCACTACTCGTCGTACGCCTCCCGGCCGGTGCCGGGCGCAACGTCCGCGGCGGACCGGGGGACCAGGCTGCGGCTCCTCGCCACTCATGAGCTGCCTGACAGCTGGGCGACGGTGCAGAACATCATTTCCGGCACGTCCACAACTGGGGTGCCGCTGACGCCGCCGCAAGCCGCCTACGCCGGCCTACTCGCCTCATCCACATCCGCCCCGACCGATTCCTTCGCCGATGCCGAATGCCTGTTCATGATCGTGATGATGGGTGGCGTCGCCGACTGTCTCAGTTGCGACGCCCTGGGAACGAGCCAGATGGGCGACACCGACAACGACGGCGCCTTCGAGTTTCTCGACGCCTGGAAGCAGCCGATTCGCTACGTGCTCTGGCCTTCGGCGCTGCAACTCCCGCCTTCGAGCGGGACACCGTTTTTTTCATCAACGCAGCCCTTCACAGGTGGCACGCCCGCGGCGGCCAAAGGAGGCACGATGCGGCCGCTGATTTTCTCTGGCGGCCCACAGCAGCCTTTCCTGGGCCCGAATATCTCTGCGAACGGGGCCGACGTTCGCGCGGGCGCGATCACCAACTTCGACGCGGAGGCCAAGAAATGAACCGCCGCGCCGCCTTCACGCTGATCGAATTGCTCATCGTGGCCGTCATTTTCGCCTCCCTCTTCGGCCTCGTGCTGGTCGGCGTCCGGCCGGGCGCAGCGGGTGAGGTCAGACGGGCCGCCCAGTCGCTCGTGTCGGCGATCCTGGCCACCCAGGCCCGGGCCCTGGGCAATCCGGCCGGGGCCGGCCTGATTCTCGAGCCGAACGGGGCCGTGGGGTCGGTGACCGCGGTGTCGGCTGCCGACATGCTGCCGCTGATCACGGGCTCATGCTCGAGCGGGATGCCGCCGGCGGACCGCTCCGCCACGACCGCGAGTGTGACCATCACCCCTTCCAATGCCGGTGCCGGAGAACTTGCCAGTGGCTATCGAATCCAGTTCGGCCGTTCGGCCCCCGGCCAGCCGGCCGCACCATGGATGGGATTCTCGGGGGGCTCGACCGTCAGCCTGCGCACGGCAAACGGACAGACCGCGCAGAACACGATCTGGCCCGAATCCGGCCCGGGCGGGCTGCCCGTGGTCATCGCCCGCTATCCCGCCAAAGGGGAGATGCTCGTCGATCTTGGGAAGCCCGCGGCCCTCGACCTCCGCTACAGCGGGATCGGCGATGGCGCCGGCTTCGACGCCACCTGGAGCAACCTGGCGAACAAGGGACCGATCGGCCTGACCTTCGACAGCGTCGGCGGTGTGGATGCCGTCATGCAGCAGCTGCTCGGCGCGGGCACCGCCACCGTCACCCATCCGTTGTCTCCGGTCTACCTACTCGTGGCACCGCGGAGAGATGTCGAAGCCGGCACGGCCCTGGCCAGTGACCGGGCCCTGTGGGTGGCGATCCATCCGCAGACCGGCCGCGTGTCAGTGTCGTCGAACGTGCCCCAGACCGGGACGGATCCAACCGCCCTGCGGGACGCCCGCGCGAAGGCTCGGGCCCAGGCCGTCATCGGAAAGTGACCACCATGCATGCCCTGGCACCGACCGCCGTCAGCCGCCACCCGCGTGCGGGACTGTCGCTCCTCGAGGTGCTCGTGGCCTGCGGCATCCTCGCCGTCGGCCTGGCGAGCGTGTCCGCCCTGCTGCCGGCGGCCAGCGCCCGGCTCGGCCAGGCGACCCAGCAGGATCGGGGAGGCGTCCTGGCGGCCAATGCCCGGGCCGAGTGCGTGAATTGCGGCCTCGTGGCTGCCGACATCTTTTCCAGTGGGACCAGGGCCTGTGTGTTCGGCGAACTGCGCGGCATGCCGGCGACCGGGGTCACGGGCTCTGCCACCAACCGGCTCGCCCAACGGACCGGCACCTCCACGTTCCAACTGGCCGACGATCCTGCCTTTCGCTGGGGCGCGATGCTGATACCCGCGTCAGGCACTGCAGCGGCCGGGCTGCCCGCCACGCTCAGCATCGCCGTCTTTCGCAAGGCTCCCACTATCAGCGGAACGATCCGCCTCAATGGCGGGACGTCATCGCCGCGGTTTCAACTGACGAGCGGAACCGCCCTGCGCGATGAAGCGACCCGCCTCCAGTTTCTGCCAGCCTGTTCCCATGCGGTCGCCCTCACGAATCCGCCGCGCTGGGTGCGGGTGACGTCGTCGTGGACGATGCCCGGGCCCATCACGTCGGGATCGGAAAATCCGGCCCTCCGGCGTTCGTTCGTGGTCATCGATCCCAACCCGCTAACCAGCGGCACGATTCTGAATGTCATCGGCTTCGACGGTTTGCTGCGGCTCGATCAATACCCCGTGACGCTCGACTGACTCCCGGCGGAAACGGAAACCCACACCATGGATCCTCGCCATCGATCAGCCGACCGCCGCGGCATGCTGCTGCTGCTCGTGCTCACTGCCCTGTCGTTCTTCATCCTCCTCGGGGCGTTCCTCATCATCTCGGCGGTGCGGGCCCGGACGGCGGCCCGGGCGTTCGCGAACGCCACCCAGGCCGCCGCCGTGGATGGCATCCAGTCGCGGACGCTGCTCGACGAGGCCCTGCTGATCGCGCTTCGCGGCTCCAAGAATCCGGCCGTGAGGACGCGAATCACGGAGAGCATCCTCGGCGACAAATACGGCACAACCGGGTCGGGAACAGGTTCGGTCACGTTCGCCTACAATCCCGCCGCGCCGCTCCTGACGGCCACCGCAACCGGGCTGACGCTTGGCCCACCGCACGGCCGCGTGCTCACGATCGTGCCCAATCCGGCCCTCGGCGGTCCCGTGAGCTTCCGCACCGTCGGCGTGAGCGGCGGTATTGTGTTGCTCGCCAACACCTCTGGTCGGCCCGGATTCCCGCCGGCGGTCTTGAGCACGACGAGTTCGACCTACTCGGCAGTCGTCAATGGCCGCGAGTTCTCGGGCACGCCCGCGGCCGGCACCACGGCGGCGGAGCCGTGGGATGCCTATGACGACCACAACCCATGGCTGGCCCAGCCCGTGTTGAGCGACGGCCAGGTCACGGGGTTTTCGCGGGTGTCGTTCGACAGCAGCGGGACGGCGACCGTGGACAACGACAACGACGGCATCGCCGATGGCGTGTGGCTCAGCGGCGTTCTGCCCTCCCGAGCATCGCCGAATGGCACCTTTTCGTACCGCGTCTCCTATCTCGTGCTCGACCTCGACGGACGGATCAACATCAATGCCGCCGGCACGGCCGATGGTTCCGGCGCATCCAGCGGACGGCTGGGGCTGGGCGCCGGCCCGGCCGATGTGGATCCGACCTCCTGCGGGCTGCTCGGCCAGTGGGGGAGTCGGATGCTGGGCGGCCCACCCCAGTCGACCACGGCCGGCACCGCCTCCAACGCCCAGCGCCGCCCCTCCCCCGGCCTCACCGTGGTCGGTCGGTACGGCGCCGACGGCGTCCCGGGGGGCGCTGGTGACGATGCGAACGCATTGCAGCAGACGGCGGCGACCGGGTCGTTCGGCCTCTACGGGCAGACGATCGCCGGCACGAACTCCCTGGCCGACCTGCAGTGCCGGGTGCGGACCAGGATGACATCGCCGAGCGGGTCGCAGCTCCAGCCCACGCTGCAGTTCACGATGCCGCAGGGCGGCCCCGACGGCACGAACGATCCCTACGAGGTCCGCCTCGACCACCTCGCTCCGCGAAACACCGCCGCCGTCCCGGCCGCGACCGCCGGCCTCGACGACAGCCCGTTCGCCATCGCCGACATGGAGCGGCTCCTGCGGGCACCCGACGCCGACGCTGCCACGCTCCCGCAACGGCTCGCCGCCACGCTCGGAGGTGAGGCGCAGCGGGCAAGGATGCGGATCACGACCGACAGCTGGGACACGCCGGCGTTGACCGGTGCCGCTGCCGCGCAGGTGCAGACCTTTCTCACCGGCAGCGCAACCGCGCCGGTCTACCCCTGGTCCAACACCAATGCGACCGCTCCCGACGTGGCGGCGGGCCTGCGGTTCAACCTCAACCGTCCCCTTGTCAGCGGTTCGGATCGGCACGAGTATTGCAAGGGCTTGTACACGCTGTTGCTGGCCCTGGGCGGCACGACGGCGACAGGCACCACCCCGGCGGCGGTCGAGTTGCGGACCAAGGCGGCCCAGTGGGCGGTGAACGTCGTCGACTTCCGCGACGAAGACTCGACGATGACGGGGTTCGAGTATGACACCAATCCCACGAACGGCTGGAACGTCGATGGCAACCTGGCCACGACGGGCGACCCGGACAGGGGCGTCGTTTTCGGCGTCGAACGGCCCGAGATGGTGATCACCGAGACGGCCGCGTGGTGGAATCCGGGCCTTGCCACCGGACAACTCTTCGTGAACCTGCAGAGGCTGGCCTGGAACGCCGTGGTCACGAGCACGAGCAGCACCGGCACGACGTCCAGAACGGTCGAGAATCTTTCCTCCGAGTTGACCACTGGCACGTCGTCGAATCTGGCCCTGGCCAATGCGACATGGCAGGTCCGCTACGACACGAACAGCGTCGCCCAATTCCGACCGGGTGCCGCAACCTCGGGAACGCAGTGGTGGCTCACGAGCGTCAGTGGCACGCCCGTGCTCCAGTCGTCGACCGTGAGCATCATCAGCGGCACGGTAGGCCGGTCGCTGGCCGACAACGACACCATCTGCTTGCACCCGCCGTCTCCGATGGAGTTCGGAGCCGCCGCCGGCACCGGTCATCCAGTCGGCGTGGCCTCTGGCACGACCGGAGTGTTCTCGCGTGCGACCAGCGGCACGGTGACGCTGGAGCGGCTTGCCGACCCGGGGCGGGCGAACGGGCCCGACAACCCATACGTGGTGGTGGACTCGGCCGAGGTGGAAGTGGCCCCGCCCCCGGGCCAGCGAAAACGCCGGCCCGATGGCGGTTCCGCGATGACGCGATTCTGGAGAACGGCCAACGCCTGGATAACGCAGTCGGGAACGTCGCTCGGGGCGTATCCGGGCAACAAGCCGGCCTGGCTGCACTGGCCGAACCGGCCGTTCGTGAGCCACGGCGAGACGGTGCTCGTGCCCGCCGATTCCCCGCCGGACCTGTTTCGCAATTATGCGTTTCCGCCGTCGTCCATGGTGGCCGACACCACCGCGATCACGGTGGGCGGCACGACCATTCCCTTCCATCGGCTGCTCCTCGATGCGATCCACGTGCCGTCGCGCTTTGCCGGCGTGGCGGTGCAGCTCTCGGACTCGGGGACGTGCGGGCTCGACCGCCTCAAGGCTCACCAGTTCTCCAGCTGGCGAGAACCGGGCCGGGTCAACGTCAACACCATAGTCAGCGGCCCCATGGCCAGCGGCACAGCCCCCGACGACTCCGATTCGCTCGTCTGGTCCACACTCGTGGGAGGCACGGCTCTGCCCATCGTCTCCTCCGGCACCATGCGAGTGAACCCATTCCTCGCAGGCTCGGGCCCCGCCACGTCGCTCGGCCAGGTGCTCTCGCTGACCGGAACAGCCAACCAGCCGATCGCCCGCGATGACGTCACGGACAATCCGGCCACGCAAAACCCCTTCCTCGCCCACGCCACCGCGATCCGCCTCGCCAACACGGCCACGATCCGCTCGCACGTCTTCGCCGTCTGGATCACGCTGGAGACGACCGACTCGGGCGACGGCTCCCGCACCTGCCACCGGCTGTTCGCGATCGTGGATCGGTCGATTCCCGTCGGGTTTCGCGAGGGGGAAAACCTCAACGTCCGCGACACGATCCGCCTGCGACGATTCCTGGAGTGACGCCATGCCGGCACGGAAACCATCTCCCGCCGCCGCGGTCCGCCCGGGCTTCAGCCTCACGGAGCTGCTCATCGCTTCGGCAGTGGCGCTGCTCGTGATGGCGGGCGTGGCCACGATGATCGGCACCTTCGGCCGCGCCGCGTCGCAAAGCCAGAGTCTGGTGGCCCTGGCGGGCCGGATGCGGAGCACCGCGTGGCAGTTGCGGCAGGACCTATCGGGCGTGACGGCGGAGCTGGTGCCCTGGGCGCGGCCGGAGTCGAACAGCGGCTACTTCGAGCTTCTGGAAGGGCCGCAGGCCGACACCGGAACACCGTCCGGCCTGGTCGGCGACACCGACGACATTCTCCTGTTCACGACCCGAGCGGTGGGCGGGCCGTTCGTGGGGCGGTATGGATCCAATTCCATCGAGTCGGACTCTGCCGAGGTGGCCTGGTTCTGCCGCCAGGCCGCCGATCAGCCGCTTCCGGGGACGACGCTCTTCAACCTCCATCGCCGGCAGTTGCTGGTGGTCGGTTACGTCGGCCAGACGCCCTTCTTCGCTGGCGGCACGGCCACGCCGGTGCCGGTCGCGAGTCTCCTGGGTTCGAACTCGACGCCGCTCTACGACCTCTCGCTGCGGCGGGAAGGGGCATCCGCGGTGCCCAACACGCTGGCCGACCTGACGAAGCGGGAGAATCGTCTGTTCCTCCGGAGCGGCACAGGCCAGCTTCGCAGCGGCACGTTTCCCTATGCCGTCCTCACGGACTCGTTCGGGCGTCTGACTTTGGAGGCCACGTTCGACGAGACCGACCGTGCCTGGGAGGACGTGGTGCTCACGAACGTGATCTCCTTCGACGTCCGGGTTTTCGATCCGCAGTCTCTGCCGAACGCCGACTACGTGCAGCTTTCAGGCTCCACCGCCGCGACCAGCATCCTGCTCCGCGCCGCGGATGCCCGGTCGGGGCTGACCCGCACCTACGACACCTGGAGCCTGCACTACGAGTTCAACGGTATCGATGACGACAATGACGGCGTTATCGACGACGGGACAAACGGGCTGGATGACAACAACAACGTCGTACCCGACGATCCGGCCGAATACGAGACCTCGCCCCCCTATCCCGTGCCGCTGCGGGGCATCGAGGTGCGGATCCGCTGCTACGAGCCGTCGAGCAACCAGGTGCGGCAGATGACCGTGCGGCATTCCTTCATCCCGAAATAGTCCCCCGTCGGTACAATAGTTTGGAGGCCCGAGCGGCCGCCCCCTCGCAGGAGATTTCGCCATGCCTCGCATGCCATCCGTTCGATATCCGCGCAGCCGGGCGGGATTCACGCTCGTCGAGCTGCTGGTCGTGATTACGATCATCGCCGTGCTCATGGGGCTGCTCCTGCCCGCCTTGAATGGGGTCCGGGAGAGTGGGCGTCAAACGGTGTGCCGGAACAACCAGTACCAGCTGGCGTTTGCCGCGATCAGGCATGCCGAGCAGAACGGGTTCGTGCCGGGGTGGCGGAACACTGGGCCGGCCGGCGGCACCTCGCCCTGGACGATCATGCTCCTGCCTTTTATCGAACGAAACGACATCTACAGAACGGTAGATGCCACTGGCATCGTTCCTGTTGCTAATGCGGCCTTCGTGACGACGTTCGTCTGTCCCTCGAGCCCGCCCGACTCGCAGACGGGTCCCACGCTCGCCTACGCGGGCAACTGCGGCGCCGTCCAAAATACGCGGCGATTCGAAGGTGTCATGCTTGATACCAGCACGACCTCGGGCCGGCTTGCGATGGATGAAATCGCGAGCGCAGACGGCACAGCGTACACGCTCGTGCTCTCTGAAAAATGCGGCCCTGGCGGGCCGGAAAATACAGTTCCGGCGTCTTGGAACATGCAGATCAGTGGTTTCATCGTCCCCGGACCAATGGGAAACATCAACAGACAGCTGTCTGCGTCCTTTGGCCTCAGTGGCTCCCCTCCCGCCGGAAAGATCATCAACTCGGGCACCGCAGCGCACCCTGGTTTGTGGAGCCAGCCGGCGTCGAACCATCCTGGCGGCGTCGTGGCCGCGTTCTGCGACGGCCATACGGAGTTTCTCAAAGATTCGCTGCAAGCTCCCGTCTATGCCCAACTCTGTAGCTGGGACCACGCGAACGCGATAACGGCATCCGGATCCACGGGATCCTATGGCACATGGACAGGCGCATACCGCGTCCTCAACGAAGGCGATTACAAGTAGCCCGGCGAACGGCTTCCGCCGGGGGCTGTTTGTAGATCCACCGCGCCCAAGAAGCCCCGGGTGGAAACCCGGGGACTCCGGGCATGAAAACCACCCCGCCGTCAATGCCCCACGACGGCACGTGATTCCGTCGTTCAAACCCACGGCGCATGGTGAGCGGGATCGCACGTGACCCGGTGTCCCGCGGCTTCCGCCGGGGGCTGTTTGTGGTGGAGGCACGACTTTGCCCTCCCCTGTTGCGGCCGGCCGGCTAAAACGGAGACATGACAACCACCGCGACTCCACCCTCCGGCCTGGCCCGCCCGGGGATCGACCTCGGCGACTGCCGTGCCCGGCTCGTCGACCACCCGATCTACCGCCTCGTGAACAGCCCCGACCGCCTGCGGCGGTTCATGGAGCACCACATTTTCGCGGTCTGGGACTTCCAAAGCCTCCTCAAGGCCCTGCAGCAGCGGCTCACCTGCACATCCATCCCGTGGGTGCCCACCACCGATCCCGAGGCCCGCCGGCTCGTCAACGAGATTGTCCTCGACGAAGAGTCGGACGAGCTCCCCGACGGCGGCTACGCCAGCCATTTCGAGCTCTACCTCGCCGCCATGGCCCGGGCCGGCGCCGACACCGGCCCGATCACCCGACTCCTCGACGCCTTGCGCGGCGGCGAATCGCTCGACCACGCGCTCGCCACGTGCGGCGGTCCCCCGGCCGCCCTGGAGTTCGTCCGCCGGTCATTCGCCATCATCGACTGCGGGGAAACCCATCGCATCGTGGCCGCCTTCACCTACGGCCGTGAGGACGTGATCCCCGACATGTTCCGCGGCCTGGTCACGGCGCTGGCCGCAGGCGATCCCGCCTGGGGGCCGTTCCGCTTCTACCTGGAGCGGCACATCGCCCACGACGACGAAAAACACGCCCCCGTCTGCCGGCGGATCATGGCCCGGCTGTGCGGCGCCGACGCCGCCAAGTGGGCCGCCGCCTCCGCCACGGCCCGCGACTGCCTGGAGTCGCGGATCGCGCTCTGGGACGCAATCGCGGCGGCGCTGTGACGGCACGAGCCGTCGAATGCGGCCCGTGGCTGCACGACTCGCATTCGCAAGCCTGGAGGCTTGCACCACTGGACCGGCGGTCTCTGACCGTCGTGCCTATGGCGTCACGGCGCATGGTGCGCGGGGAGGCTGGTGACCCGGTGTCCCCCGGCTTCCGCCGGGGGCTTTTTGTGGGATCGCGGGCGGCGGCTTACTTCGCCGCGGCCAGCTCCGCTTTCTTCCGCTCCTCGACGATCTCCTTCTGGATGTTGCCGGGAGTCGGCCGGTACTTGGCGAACTCCATCGTGAACACCCCCTGCCCCTGCGTCATGCTCCGCAGGTCGGTGGAGTAGCCGAAGGTCTCGGCCAGCGGCACCTCGGCGATGATCGTGGACGCGTTGCCCACGGTCTCCGTCGAGATGATCAGGCCACGCCGCTTGTTGAGCTCGCCTGTGACGGCGCCCTGGAAATCGGCGGGCACCTCGACCTCCATCTTCATGATCGGCTCGAGCAGCACGGGCTTCGTGTTGAGGAACGCCTCCCGGAAGCCGGCCCGGGCGCAGACCTGGAAGGCCATGTCGCTGGAGTCGACGTCGTGGTAGGAGCCGTCCTCGAGCGTGGCCTTCACGCCCACGATCGGAAAGCCGGCGATCGGCCCCTTGTTGAGCACGGCCAGGAAGCCCTTCTCGACCGAGGGGATGTATTCCCGCGGCACGCGGCCGCCCACCACCGCATCCTCGAACACGAAGTTCTCGGTCGCGTCCTCGGGCAGCGGCTCGAGGTGGCCGATGATGTGGGCATACTGGCCCGAGCCGCCCGTCTGCTTCTTGTGCTTGTAGTCGTAGGCCGTGCTCTTGGTGGGAGCCTCGCGGTAGCTCACCTTCGGCGCGCCGACGGTCACGTCGACCTTGTATTCCCGCTTGATCCGCTCCACGTAGATGTCGAGGTGCAGCTCGCCCATGCCGGCGATCAGCGTCTCACCCGTCTCCTCGTCGGTGAACACGCGGAACGTGGGATCCTCGCGGGTGAACCGCTGCAGGCCCTTGCCGAGCTTGTCGAGGCCGTCGCGGTTGGTGGGCGTGATCGCCATCTTGATCACCGGCTCCGGCACGAACATGCTCTCGAGCGTGCAATACTTGGCGTCGGCGGAATACGTGTCGCCGGAAGCGGCATCCACGCCCATCACGGCCACGATGTCGCCCGCCTCGGCCGACTCGATCTCCTCGCGCTTGTCGGCGTGCATCCGCACGATGCGGCTGAACCGCTGCTTCTGGCTCGTGCGCTGGTTGATGTAGGCCTCGCCTTTCTTCAGCGTGCCCTGGTAGAGCCGCATGAAGGTCAGCTGGCCGAAGGGATCGTCGACGATCTTGAAGGCCATCGCCACCAGCGGCTTCTTGGGATCGGCCTCGAGGTCGAACTTCTCGTCGGCGTTCGACCAGTTCTTGGCGATCACCTTCCGCTCCAGCGGATTGGGCAGGTAGCGGACGACCGCGTCGAGCAGCGGCTGCACGCCCTTGTTCTTGTAGGCCGAGCCGCAGAACACCGGCGTGATGCTCTGGGAATGGACGGCCGCCTTGGTGACGGCGTGGATCTCGTCCTCCGTGGGAACCTCCTCCGAGAGGAGCTTCTCCATCAGCGAATCGGAATACATCGCCAGGTCTTCGAGCAGCTTGTGGCGGGCCTCGGCGGCCTTGTCTTGATAGTCGGCGGGAATCGCCTCCTCGCGAACGTGCTCGCCGTTGTCGCCGTCGAAGTAGATGGCCTTCATCCGCACCAGGTCGATCACGCCCTGGAGCTTGTCCTCCTTGCCGATCGGGATCTGGTAGGGAATGGCATGGCAGCCGAGCTTGTCCTTGAGCTGCTGCACCACGCGGTCGAAGTTGGCCCCGGTGCGGTCCATCTTGTTGACGAACGCCAGCCGCGGCACCTTGTACCGCTTCATCTGCCGGTCGACCGTCATCGACTGGCTCTGCACGCCGCCCACGGAGCAGAGCACGAGGATCGCGCCGTCGAGCACGCGGAGGCTGCGTTCCACCTCGACGGTGAAGTCCACGTGGCCCGGGGTGTCGATGAGGTTGATGGCGCAGTCGCCCCACTGCACGCTCGTGGCGGCCGACGTGATCGTGATCCCGCGCTCCCGCTCGAGGTCCATGTAGTCCATGGTCGCCCCGTCGCCGCCGCCCTTGACTTCCTGGATGCGGTGGATGCGGCCGGCGTAGTACAGAATCCGCTCCGAGAGGGTGGTCTTGCCGGAATCGATATGGGCGGAGATGCCCATGTTGCGAAGCTTGGTCAGGTCCATGGAAACGAAGCACCTTCTGGAAACGGAGGGAACGCCCGCGGGCCGCCGGGGCGGGAATACGGGGACTATGGCGGCGAGCCCGTCGAATATACTCGCGCCGGGAAAATCGCGACAGCCGAGGCCGTTCCCGCCTCGGGAACGGAAAAAACGCCATGAAATCACGGGCGGTGCCTGCGGAGCCACCGCTCACCGATCACGGCCCGGCACGGCCGTGGCAGGCCTGCGTGGTGCCCATGGTGGCCTTCCTCGCGCTCGGCCTTCTCGAGCCCACGCCCTCCGGCGGCGGGATCGCCGGCAGCCTCGGCATCCCCTATGCGGCTTATCCATGGGTCTATGCCGCCCGGCTGGCGGTGACGGCCGGACTGGTGGTCGTCGCCTGGCCGGCGATTCGGACCTGGCTGGGCCGGCCCTCATGGTGGCCGCCGCTCCTCGGCCTGGCGCTCGTCGTGCCCTGGGTGGTGCTGTCGGCTTTGCAACGCGACGCCGGCTGGGCCGGCAACCTGCATGAGCGGAGCGGCTTCAATCCCTGGGAGCAGTTCGGCGCGAATGCGACGGCAGCGTGGGCCTTCCTCGCGGTCCGCGGCCTCGGGCTCGTCGTGATCACGCCCCTCGTCGAGGAGCTCTTTCTGCGGGGCTTCTTCCTGCGGTTCATCGTCAAGGAGCAGTTCTGGGAGGTGCCCTTCGGCCTGCTCACGCCGGCGGTGGCCGGGGCCTGCGGCGTGTATGCCGCGGCCACGCATCCGAGCGAAGCCGTCGCGGCCGTCGGCTGGTTCGCGGTCGTGAGCGGCGTCGCGGCGGCGACGCGGCGGCCGATCGACTGCGTGCTCGCCCACGCGGCGACGAACCTCGCCCTCGGCGGCTGGGTGCTGGCCACGGGGGCGTGGTGGCTGGTGTAAGGTTTGGAGCGGGGAGGCGGGTGACCCGGTGTCCCCCGGCTTCCGCCGGGGGCTTCTTGTGACCCGAGAAGCCCCGGGTGGAAACCCGGGGACTCCGGGCATAAAAACCACCCCGCCATCCATGCCGCACAACGACGCACGACTGCTCGGGGCAAAACCCGCAGTGCATGGTGAGCGGGAAGGCGGGTGACCCGGTGTCCCCCGGCTTCCGCCGGGGGCTTCTTGTGACCCAAGAAGCCCCGGGTGGAAACCCGGGGACTCCGGGCATAAAAACCACCCCGCCATCCATGCCGCTTGGCTCACCCCTCGAGCTTCAAGGGCAACGGCGCGACCACTGAAAAACCGACGCTCCTCAATCATGCCGCTGCGTGGCCGACTGGCACCGACGCCGACCGGATTCCTCCACGTGGGGCACGCCCGCACGTTCGCGGTCGCGGCGGCGCGGGCCGGCACTGCGGGCCTCGTGCTGCGGATCGAGGATCTCGACACGCCCCGCTGCCGCCCGGAGTTCGCCGCCGCGGCGGTCGCGGACCTGCACTGGCTGGGGCTCGACTGGACCGCGGGGCCGGACGTCGGCGGCCCGCACGCGCCCTACGAGCAAAGCCGCCGGGCGGACTGGTATCTGGAGGTCTGGCGGCGGCTCGAGGCGGCCGGAATGATCTACCCCAGCCCACACTCGCGGCGTGACGTCGAGGAGGCGGCCACCGCGCCGCATGCAACCGCCGCCGAGCCGGTGTTTCCGCCGGCCCTGCGGCCCGTCCATCGGGAGCGGGCCGCGGCGCCGGGCGGAGTGCCGTGGCGGTTTCGCGTGCCCGACGGCCGCACGCTCGAGTTCCACGACGCCCTGCAGGGCACGGTGCGGCGGACGGCGGGCGTGGACTTCGGCGACTTCGTCATCTGGCGTCGCGACGACCTTGCCGCCTACGAACTGGCCGTCGTGGCCGACGACCACGCGATGGATATCGCCGAGGTGGTCCGCGGTGCCGACCTGCTGACGAGCACGGCGCGGCAACTGCTGCTCTTCGAGGCCCTGGGCTGGCGGCCGCCGGCGTTCTGCCACACCGCGCTCGTGTGCGATGCCGCGGGCCACCGCCTGGCCAAGCGAAGCGGCGGCCTGGCGATCCGCGACCTGCGGGCCGCCGGCTGGTCGCCTGCCGACGTGCTCCGCCAGCCCATTGCCACGCTCGCGGAGCCGCCCCATGCATGAGCCCACAGGCGACACGCCGACCGCGGTCAGCTGGATCGTCGATCTCGACGTCGATGCGACCGTGGAACTGCCGGAAGGCGAGGCCGTCGCCCGGGCCGCGTTTCTCGAATGGCTGTGGGCCGTGGCCGACGGGCTCATGGGCGTCGATGAAGGGGCGGTCGATGTCGGCGAGGCGGCGACGCTCGGGCTCGTCGCGGCGCCGCTGGTGATCGACGTCGCCGCGGCCCCTGCGGATCGCGACTGGGTCGGCAGTCTGGCGACCGCCCGCATCGCCTGCGCATTCGAGACCGAGGCGACGGCCCGGGCCGCGACGATGCTCCTCACGGGCCTCCACGGCTGCCGCATGGTGGCCCTGCGCACCGCCGTGGCCGAAGACGAGACGGCCTGGCGGGATGCCTTTGGGCCGATCGAGGTCGCGGATTTCGGCACCGTGCGACCGGCATGGGAGCCGGGGACGGCCGGCCCGGCCCCCGCCGGCACCACGATCTTTATCGAGCCGGGGCTCGGGTTCGGCACGGGCCTGCACGAGACCACGCGGCTGTGCCTCGCAGCGCTTGCCGCCTGGCGACACGACGGCCGACCGTGCGGTCGTGTGCTCGACTTCGGCAGCGGCTCGGGCATCCTCGGCATCGCCGCCGCCGTGCTCGGCGCGCGAGACGTAGACGCCATCGAGATCGACGCCACCGTGCACGAGGCGATCAGGGCCAACGCCGCCCGCAACGGGATCGCGGACCGTGTCCGCGTCGCCCCCGACCTGCCCGCCGGCGGGCCCGGCTACGACCTCGTGCTCGCCAACATCGTGGCACCGGTGCTCATCGAGCACGCGGCGGTCTTGGGGGCGGCCGTGCGCCGCCGACCGGACGGCGGGCTGGCCGGCGGACTCGTGCTCTCGGGCCTGCGCGGCGACGAGGTGAAGCGGGTCATCGATCGCTATCGCGTCGTGCTCGACATCGCGCCCCTCCATGCCACGCTCGGCGATTGGCACTGTCTGCGGTTTTTTTGAACACCGCCGGCGATTGCCTGCCCTCCCCACCTTGCCCGCTTCGCCGCGAGGCTGGTTCGCGAACTCGGTTGGGCTCGATTCCCACCCGTGCGGGCGTCGATAGCCCATCGAGGTCGCACACAGGGAGTTGGGCATGGACATCGCGGTCATCGTCTCCACCTATCAGCGGCCCGAGCACCTCCGCCGCTGCCTCGCTTCCATCGAGGTCCAGGCGGGCGTCGCCGGACGGTTCGAGGTGGTCGTCACCGACGACGGCTCCCAGGACGAGACCCTGCGGCTGATCGCCACCACGGCCCGACGCGTGGACTTTCCGCTCACCTTCACGACGCACGCACACGCCGGCTTTCGTCTGGCGCGATGCCGCAACGAGGGCGCTGCCGCCTCGACGGCGCCCTACCTGCTGTTCACCGACGGCGATTGCATCCTGCCCCGCGACCATCTCCGGCATCACCTGGCGCTGCGGCGCCGGGGCCGGGTCGTGGGGGGCGACTGCATCCGGCTCGACGCGGCGACCTCGGCACGCATCGACGTCGATGTGATTCACGACGGCGACGTCTCCCGCTTCGTGCCCCGGGCGGAAGCCTGGCGGCTGCGGCTCAAGGGGCTGCGGGCCAAGGCCTACGAATGGGGCCGGGTGCCGATGCGGCCGCGGCTCTCCGGCAATAACATCGCCATGTGGCGGGACGACTTCGAGCGGGTCAACGGCTTCGACGAAGGCTTCGTGGGCTGGGGACTCGAAGATCGCGACCTGCAGTGCCGGCTCGAGCGGCTCGGGCTGCGGGTGACCTCGATCCTCCTCGCCACCGCACCGATCCACCTCTGGCATCCCGCGCCGGCGAGCTTCGTCCGCAACAACGCCGGCACGCCCAACCTCGCCTACTTCCACGCGCTGCGCCAGCGGCCGACGTTCTGCGTCGATGGCCTGGTCAAACCCTGGGAACGCGATGCCCAAGGCACGCCCGTGGATGCCGGCACCACCCGCAAGGCGGCCTGATCGATGTGGCTTCCGTTCATCTCCGCCGCCGCCGGGGCGGTCACCGTCGGGCCACCGGCTCGGCATGCCCTGCCATCCGCGCAGAGCGTGGTCGCGCGGGTGGCCGGCCGACGGCTCTGGTTCGCCTCGGCCGACGCGCCGCTGGCCGCATCGGCGGAGGCCTTCGGCACGGCCCTGCTCGTGCCCTCGTTGCACGCCGGGCGGCCGTTGGCCCTGCGGACGCCCGCCTGCCCGATCTGGGTCGGCAACCTCGCCCCGCTCACGGCGGCGTTCCGTGACCTCTGGTATCCGGCCGCGGCCGCGCCGCGCCTGGTCGCCGGGAGCGGAGCGGCGGCCGCCGCAGAAGGCACGGCGCTGTGCTTCAGTGGCGGTGTGGACGCCTTCCATGCGCTCCTCGCCGGCGGCCGACCGGTGGACACGCTGGTCTACGTGGCGGGCTACGACGTGCGGCTCCGCGACACCGCCCGGCTCGCCGCCGTCGAGCACCTGCTCCGCGACGTGGCCTCCGCCCACGGCGCCCGGGCCGTGGGCGTGCGCACAAACCTCCGCCGGCATCCGCTCGTTCGGGCCACGCCCTGGCTCCGCGAGTTCGGGGCGGCACTCGCCGCCGTCGGTCACGTGCTCACCCCGACGGTCGGCCGGCTGCTGATCGCCAGCGACGGCCTCGGCTTCGAGCATCCTGACGTGGGGGCCCGGCCCGGCACCGATCCGCTCCTCGGGTCGGCGGCGCTCGCGGTCGAGCACGTGGCACCGGACGTGACCCGGCTGGAGAAACTGCGTGCCATCAGCGGCGATCCGCTGGTGCAGCGTCACCTGCGGGTCTGCTGGGCGAACCGCGCCGGCCGGACGAACTGCGGCCGCTGCGAAAAGTGCGTGCGCACCATGCTCTGTCTCGATGCCTGCGGCACGCTCGGCCACTTCGCGGGCTTCGACCACGGCCGCGGCCTGGCCGAGGCCGTCGAGGCTCTGCCGGCCGTGGAGAGTGTCGTGGCTCCCTTCTATCGGGAGCTGCTCGCGGCGGGGATGACGGGCCGGGTCGCGGAGCGGGTGCGCGGGCTGCTCGACCGCAGTGCGCCGCGGCATGCGCCGCAGCCGGGCACCGCGCCGCCGATGCGGCGGCATCAGCTCCTGGCACCCGCGGCCTTCGCCGCCGTCTGCACGCCCCTCGTCGGCAGCCGGGTGGGATACGTGCGGCCGGTGGGCAACGTCGGCGACGATCTCATCGAGCTCGCGATGACGCAGCTGTTCGCCGCCTACGGAATCCGCTGGCGGCTGGTCACCGCCGCGGAACTTGCCGGGCCGGTCGCGAATATCGACGTGCTCGTCTTCGGCGGCGGCGGCAACATGGGGGAGCGGTATCGCGGCAACTACGACCTGCGTGGCCGGGCCCTGGCCACGGGGCTGCCGCTGGTGATCCTGCCGCAGTCGTTCACGTCGCCGGAAGACCGCGGGTTCCAGCGCGTGTATGTCCGCGAACGCAGCAGCCTCGGCCTCCATCCCGGCGGCATCCTCGCGCCCGATCTCGCGCTCGGCCTGTCCTGGCCCGCCCCATCGCGCCCGGACCGCGACCTGGGCGTTTTCCTGCGGCGCGACCAGGAACGCGGCGGCCGCAAGCCGCTCATCGCCTGCGATCCGGTGCGGATGGCCGGCACGCCCGCCGCGTACCTCGCGCTGGCCGCGCGGCATCGCCGCATCGTGACCGACCGACTGCACTTCGCGGTGGCCGGGCTGCACGCCGGCCGCGACGTCACGCTGGTGGCGAATGACTACCACAAGAATCGCTCGATGCACGAGACCTGGCTCGCCGCTTTCGGGTGCCGGTTCGCCGCCACCGCCGCCGAGGCGCTGGCGGCCGCCCGTCGGGCGGCCTGACCGCGCCGGGAGCAGCACATGGCCCATCTCGCGGTCGTCGTCGACGACGTCCCGCACCGCCGTGATCGGTTCATCGCCGCCGCACGCCGGCTGTTCGGCGAACTGCCGGGGGTCACGATCGGCGAACGGCGGCACGGGGCCTTCGCCTGCGTGTGGGCCGCCGGCCCGCGGGCGCCGATCGACGAGCACGAAGGCGGGCAGGGCTGTGCGCTGCTCATCGGCTACGGCGTCGCGGCCGACGACCGCCGCGTGACGGCCCGTGATCTGCACGCCGACTGGCTCGCGGCCCCCGGCCGGCCGCAGGTCCACGACGGCTACCATGTGGGGCTCGCCTGGTCGCCGGCGGTCGGGCTCGCCGTGGGCGTCGATGCGATGGGAATGTTTCCCTGGCAGTGGGCCTGTCTGGGCGATGCCGCCGCCGGGCCGCTCGTCGCGGCGACGACGCCCGAAGTGTTTCGCTGTCATCCCCTGTTTGCGACGCAGATCGATCGCCGCGGGCTCGCCGGCATCCTGCTCGTGCACGGGCCGCTGCTCGATCGGCCGCTTCTGGCCGGCACGCAGCGGCTGCCGAAGGGACACCTGCTGCGCTGGTCGCGCGACCGCGGGGCGATCACGGAACCCGTCTATCGCCTCGCCCGGCCCAGCCCGCCCGCGGGCGAATCACCGCCCGAGCTGCGGAAGCGGATCGAGCACGAACACCTGGCCGCGATTCGCCGCCACGCGCCACCGGATGGCGACACGGCGATCCTGCTCTCCGGCGGCCTCGACTCGCGGCTGGTCGCGGCGAGCCTCGGACGGCTCGGCATGCCAACCCGGGCGATCGCCCTGGGCCGCGCCGACGACTTCGAGGTGCGGGCGGCGACCGCGGTGGCCGGGAGGCTCGGCCTGCCGCTGGAGGTCGTCTCCACGGAGACCTGCGACGCCGACTTTCCCGCCCGCGCGCGGCGGGCCGCGCGGTTCGGACACCTGCTCGCAGCGCCCGGGGCCGACGACTTCGCCGAGGGCGTGGGGGCGGCTGCATCGACCGGTCGTTACCTGTGGTCGGGCATCGCCTACGACTGGATCTACGAGCCGGTGTCCTACGCCGAGGGCTGCGACGTGGCGACCGGGGCATGGAGCTTCGAGGGGCTCGTGACCTACATGAATCGCTGGGGCGTGGAGTCGCGGTTGCTTCCGCGCCTCCTGGGCAGTGATGGTGCCCGGATGCATGCCGCCGTACTCGAAGACCTGCGGGCCGCCTGTGTTCGGGGCCCCGATCGCCCGGAGTTCGAGGCCAGCCGCGTTCGCTGGGATCAGCGGGTCCGCAATCACCTCGCCACCGCGGTGCACCGGATCTCGTTTCATTCCTGGCCGCTGCTGCCGGCGACGGACAGGCGGTTCATGGAGACGCTGTTCGGCCTGCCACCGGCGGTGTTCGCCGACCGGGTGTTGGAGCACGATGTGCTCGGCGCGATTCGGCCCGATCTCGTCACCGTGCCGCTCGACACGAACTCGTTCCGCTTCGAGCCGGCCCGCCGCGGTCGATCGGGCATCGGCGGGCTCACGGCGTCGCTCCGCACCCGCGTGCGCCGCCTCTATTGGCGGGCGGTCCGGCGGCACGATCCGCGCCGCTACGAACGGCTCTTCAACGTCGATCATCCGCGCTGGCGGGCGGTCCGCCGCGAGGTGGAGCCGCTGCGGCCCCTGCTGCATCGCCATCTCGATCCGCAGGCCCTCGCCATGCTGCTGCCCGGCCCCGACGTCCGCACGGCCTTCAAGAACCCGGTCAACGCCGGCGGGGCGGTGCGGCTGCTGCTCGGTCTGGCGCTCGTCCTCGACGCCTGGGAGCAGCCGGGCGTTTCGGCACCGTGAGCCGCGGGTGTCACCGCCGCCACAGCAGCTGCAACGACAGCCCGAGGCCGGGGTCGAACTCGACGACGTCGGTGCGTCCCGACGTGAAGTTCGTGCCCTGGAAGAGCTCGCGGTCGAAGAGCCATGAGGCGAGCGCCTCGAGCTTGAAGCCGCCGCCGAGCGTGCGCTCCAGGCCGACGGCGGCCCGTTGGTCGAAGACGTAGAACCGCTCGGCGTCGCGGATCCGATCGGCCAGGAAGTAGATCTGCGTGTCGGTGCGGTAGAAGGCGACGAAACTCCAGTCGGCGCCGAGCCGGCGTCGGGCCTCGACGTTCATGTTCACCAACGGAAAGTAGGCCGCCGAGATGGTCCAGGCGGCATCGGGCCGCCATTCGACCGCCGCCGGCACGCCGAGCTTGGCCTCGAAGGTGTCGGCGGGCCGCCAGGCATAGGCGAGGCCGGGGAGCGGGTAGGGGAGCTGCGACGTGGGCGAATAGAAGAGGCTCATGTTCCACTCGTCGCGGTCGTTCTTCGCGGGGGTGTTCCAGAAGGCGATCGCCATCAGCGTCAGGTCGCGGGCCGCGGCGAAGGGCTGGTCGCTCGCCGAGCCGAAGAGAAACGTCCCGCCGGCCGTGCCGCCGCCCGCCAGGGGGCGAACGTGCGTCAGGCCGGTCTCCACGAGCCACAACTGATCGGGCACGGGCTGCCGCGAGTCGGGCAGGATCGCGGTGGTGTCGAGTTCGAGCCGGCCGAAGCGGCCGATGCCGATCCACAACGGCCCGCCGTCGGTCGGTGGCACCAGCGGCGCGGCGACCCGCGCGAACTGGGCGTTCATGCCGAGCGTGGCCGGCTGGCCGACGACGGCGGTCGGCGCCGCCCAGAAGCCGCCGATTGAAACGGGAGCCGCGGCGCCGAACGGGCCGCCGCCGCGCCGCGGGGGCCGCGCGGGAACTGGATTCGGGTCGGCGTCGGCGATCGGCTCACCGGCGAAGAGGTCTTCCTCGAGGTTGAACTCGACGGGCGGCAGGGCGGCGACCCGCAGCGGCGCGGCGGCGGCGTCTTCGGCGGCCCGGGCCGACGCGACGAGCAGGCCGCAGACCAGCATCGTGAGGATGGCGGTCGGACACGGCGGGCGGGGGATGCGCGGCGGCACGGCCATCGGCCTCCGGTTCATCCGCGGACTCACGCGGGGCGGGAAGGGTAGCCGCCGCGGCCCGGCCCCACAACGGGAACGTGCCGCACAAGGCCGCAGCAGGCGATTCCGGAAAAGCCGCAGGCACGATGGTCAGCCGATCGTGGCGCAAGCCTCCAGGCTTGCGAATCGACGCACGCGAACCACGGCCCACATTCGCACGCCTGGAGGCGTGCGCCACGGTGGGAGTGAGAGTCGTCGCTGCGTCGTGGTTCCGCTTCCTTTCCCTTGAAGCCCGAGGCGCGAGTTTTGATGTTGCGAGTTCCCCAGTCTTGCTCTCGGCTTGACGCGCGCGAACCGCACAAAAAGCCCCCGGCGGAAGCCGGGGGACTCCGGGTCGCATGCCTTCACTGGTGCCATGCGATGTGGGTTTGAACCGGGAAATTGCGTCCCGTCATCCGGCATGTGCCAGGCCCGGAGGGCCGGGTTGATTCCAAGCGGGCGGAGGCCCGCCAAGCGAACCGCGGCACGACGCCGCGGGTTCGCGTGCAGCATGCTCCCGGGTTTCCACCCGGGGCTTCTTGGACGGGCGCCGAGACCGATTCCCAATTCGAAGGATCTGCAAAACAACGGTCGCAAGCGGATTCCTGCAGCGGCGACGCCCTGCCGAGCCACTCCGCGCAACATCAAAAGGCGCGAGCCGAGGCCGAGCTTCGGGTGAATCGTCGCGCATTCCCTCAGCTCACGCTTCGGGCTTTCAGGCAACCAGGCACACGGTCAGCCGATCGTGGCGCACGTCCCGTGCTTGGACAAAGTGCCTGCCCGTGCTTCACAATCTTCGACGTTCGCAGCCGCGGTGCGGCGCGGATCGCCCAGTCAAGGAACGCACGGCACATGCAGGGATCAATCGCGGACGCAGGCTGGCGGTTCGACAACTCGTATGCCCGACTGCCGGAGCCGCTCCACGCGCGGGCGCAGCCCGTGCCCGTGCGAGCGCCGGCGCTGGTGATCGTGAACGAGCCGCTCGCCGCCGACCTCGGCCTCGACGCCGCCATCCTCCAGGAGCACGGCGCCGCCGTGTGTGCGGGCAACGAACTGCCACCCGGCGCCGAGCCGATCGCCCAGGCCTATGCCGGCCACCAGTTCGGCCACTTCACGAACCTTGGCGACGGCCGGGCGATCCTCCTTGGGGAGCAGCTCACACCAAATGGCCGCCGGCACGACATCCAGCTCAAGGGGGCGGGCCGCACCCGCTACTCCCGCGGCGGCGACGGCCGGGCGGCGCTCGGGCCGATGCTCCGCGAGTACATCGTCAGCGAGGGGATGCACGCCCTGGGCGTTCCCACCACCCGCAGCCTGGCGGTGGCGACGACCGGGGAAGCGGTGCTGCGGGCGGTGCCGCTGCCGGGGGCCGTGCTCGTCCGCGTCGCCGCCAGCCACATCCGCGTGGGCACCTTCCAATATGCCGCGGCCGTCGGCGACCCGCGGCTCCCGCCCGCTCTCCTCGAGCACGCCATCGCGCGGCATGCACCGGAGGCGGCCGCGGCCGCCGACCGCGCGGCGGCCTTCCTCGACGCGGTCGTCGCGCGGCAGGCGGACCTCGTCGCCCGCTGGATGCTCGTCGGCTTCGTCCACGGCGTGATGAACACCGACAACATGGCGATCTCGGGCGAGACGATCGACTACGGCCCCTGCGCGTTTCTCGATACCTACGATCCGGGCACGGTGTTCAGCTCCATCGACCGCGACGGCCGCTACGCCTACGCCAACCAGCCGGCGATCGCCCACTGGAACCTGGCCCGGCTCGCCGAGAGCCTGGTGCCGCTGGTGCCGGGCGACGAGGCGGCGGCGGTGGACGCGGTGCGTGCGCCGCTGGCGACGTTTCCGGAGCGGTATGCCCGCAGCCACCTCCGGCAGGCACGGGCCAAGCTCGGCCTGGCCAACGAGGAGGCGGGCGATGCCGACCTGTTCGCCGGCTTGCTGACGCGGATGCACGAGACCCGGGCCGACTTCACGGCCACGTTCGCGAGCCTGGCGGCGCTGGCCGAGGCGACGCCGGACGCGGCCGGCCCGCTGCCCCGTACGCTCGCCGACTGGCTCCCGGCCTGGCGGGCCCGACTCGCGCGGCAGCCGGGGTCGCCGGCCGACGCGGCCGTCCGGATGCGGCGGGTGAATCCGGTGGTGATTCCCCGCAATCACCGCGTGGAAGAGGCGCTCGCCGCGGCGGAAGCGGGCGACCTCGCCCCCCTGCATCGCCTGCTCGCCGCCCTGCGGGAGCCGTTCGCCACCACGCCTGCGAACGCCCCCTACCGCGGCGGCCCGCCGTCCAACTGCGGGCCCTATCGCACCTTCTGCGGCACCTGATGGAGATTGCGGATCCGGCGCCGCCCCGGCTATCCTGCACGCCCCGCAGGACATCATGCCAATCTTCGACTGGATCAGCCGCCGCGTCTTCAACGCGGTGCACCGCAACAACCTCGTCTACAACACCTGCTGGGAGGACCCCAGGCTGGACAGGGAGGCACTGCGGATCGGCGCCGACGACGAGATCCTGGTGATCACCTCGGCGGGCTGCAACGCCCTCGACTACGCGCTCTGCGGGCCGCGGCACGTCCACGCGGTCGACATGAATCCGCGGCAGAACGCCCTCCTCGACCTCAAGAAGGCGGGCATCCGCGGGCTGGAGTTCGAGGACTTCTTCCGAATGTTCGGCCACGGCCGCCTGCCGGGCGTGCGGCGGGTCTATGACCAGAAGCTGCGGGCCGGCCTGCCAGCCTGGTCGCGGACGTTCTGGGACGCCAACATCAAGTGGTTCGACGACCCGAAGCGGTCGTTCTATTTCCGGGGCACGTCAGGCTTCTTCGCCAAGCTGGCGAAGGTCTACACCGACAAGATCATCAAGATCCGGCCGCATCTCGACCGCCTGCTGGACGCCGAGAACGTGGACGAGCAGCGGCGAATCTACGACGATCACATCCGCGACAGGTTCGGCAAGGCCCTGCGGTTCGCCCTCAACCGCGACACGACCATGGCCATGCTCGGCGTGCCGCGGGCTCAGCGGCGGCAGATCGAGGCCACCTACTCCGGCGACCTGGCGCAGTTCATCCAGGACTGCCTGGAGGGCGTGTTCGTGAAGCTGCCCATGAAGGACAACTACTTCTGGCGGCTGTACATGACCGGGTCATACACCCGCGAGTGCTGCCCCGAGTATCTCGTCCCCGAGAACTTCGCGCGACTCAAGGCGGGCCTCGTCGATCGGGTCACCACCCACACCGACTCCGTGCAGGGATTCCTGGAGCGGCACGATCAGCCGGTGTCGCGGTTCGTGCTTCTCGACCACATGGACTGGTTGAGCGACCGGTTCTTTCCGCTGCTGGAGGCGGAGTGGCAGGCGATCGTGGAGCGGGCGGCGCCGCGGGCCCGGCTCATTTGGCGAAGCGGCGGCTTCAACACCGACTTCCTCGACGACGTGCGGGTCACGATCGACGGCCGCTCCCGCGGCACCGCCGAGATCCTCGCCTACGACCGCGACCTCGCCGCCCGACTGCACCCGCTCGACCGCGTGCACACCTACGGCAGCTTCCACATCGCCGAGATGGTGGTTTAGCCGCCGGAAATGGGGCCGCTGGGGCTCGAACCCAGGACCAACGGATGAGGGCGTGACTCGCACCTCTCGCCCCGTCGTTGAGCCAGTCTGCCTCTTGGGACTGGTGTTGCGTTTCCGGTCTGTCGGGTTTGGCGGTTCCGCTCCTTGAAGCCCGGTCTCGTGGCGTACGCCTCCAGGCGTGCGAATCCGGGTTTGGAAGCGTGGACGTCCATTCGCATGCCTGGAGGCATGCGCCACGGAAGCGCCCGCGGCGCGAGTCGAGGGAATGCGGATGGCCTCCCTAGCGAACACGGGCGATGCGACAGAAAAGCGTCACGGGTCACAGAGAGTCGCTCGACCGCAAAGGGTGGCCGGGCGCAATACCGCAGCAGGTGTTCGAGGCTCTGGAAATAGCTCGGCACATCGCGGTCGACGACCGCGATCCGGACACTGGCGTCGATGGAAAACCCGCTGTTCTCCCAGGCGAGCATGTCGGCTGCGGCAGCGGCGTCGAGCAGGTGCGTGCGGTGATCGCCTCCTCGTCGACCCCTGCCGCCCGCATCGCCCGCCACTTGTAGTGGTCGCCGTCGAGCCAGACGGCGTGCAGGTTCTCGAAGCGGCGGTCCTCGGCGATGTCCCGCGGGCTGAGATGGCAGTCTGAGTCGAAGATCGGCTACCGGGCCGCGACCCGCTGGTAGAGGTCGACCGCCACCGGCGTCGCGAGTAGGAAGGACTCGTCGCAGAACGGCATGGTGTCTCCTCGTTCAGCCAGGAGATGGAATGAGGACCGTCGCCAGCTGTCCCGCGGCGTCGTCAGCGCCGGGCAACGTGGCGACGTCGAGCGTGCTGGCCGCCCCCTGACGGGCGGCGTCGGCCGTCCACGGCGCGGCTCCGTCGATGCCGATCGTGCCGGCGGCCGGCACCGCCGCCACGAGCAGCCGGACGACATCCGCCACCGTGGTTCCGCAGGCCGCGGCAGCGTCCCGGTCCGGCAGTGGGCCGAGGACGAGCAGGTCGATCCGTTCGGTCGGCAGCCCCTCGGCGGCGACGCTTTCCCAGTCGAGCTCACAGACCAAGAGGTCGATGTCGGGAGCCACGAGCGCATCCCGGGCGGCGGCCGGGGATGCGTGCGCCGCGGTCGAGCAGCATCGGCCGGCGACCCATTTGCCCGCCCTGCAGGTGACCGCCGTCGTCAGGCCGGCGCCCTCCAGTCGGCGGGCGACCGCGACGGGCAGGTCGGCCGCCCGGCAGCCGACGACGGCGACGAGCGGGATCCGGCCCGTTTCGCCGGCCGCGAACAGCGTGGCGACGATCTCGGCGCCGACGGGCCGCGGGGGGCCGGCGCTCGGCTGGGCGTGGATCAGGAGCTGGGGACCGGCGTTGACCTCGCAGATCCGCGCCCCCTGGGGTCCGGGGGGCGTCGCCACGTCGGTGGCGACGAGGTCGATGCCGGCGACGTCGAGGCCGAGCGTGCGGGCGGCGCGGACGGCGATGCCGGCGATCTCCGGATGCACGAGGTCGGTCACGTCGGGGCCGTGGGACCCGATCCGCTTCACGAGCACGCGGCGACCGTCCGCGGGGATCGAGTCTGGACCGAGCCCCTGCCGGGCGAGCTCAGCCCGCACGCTGGGATCGAACTCGATCGTCTTGTTGGGCAGCGTTTCTGCGCGGCCGCGCCGGGGGTCGGTGTTGAGCTGCTTCTCGACCAGCGCGGCGATCGTCCGCCGGCCGTCCCCCGTGACGTGCAGATGCTCGCCCCGGGCACAGGCGATCATCCGCTCCCCGACAACGAGCAGCCGGTGCTCGACACCGGGAATATGCTCCTCCACCACCACGGCCGCGCCGGGCCGAGATTCGGCGGTCGCTTCCGAAAACGCCTGCTCCACTCCGGCCCGGTCCCTGAGCTCGAGGAAGACGCCGCGGCCGTGGTTGCCATGAAGGGGCTTGACCACGACGGGAAGGCCGAGCGTCTCGGCGGCCCGCCAGGCCTCCGCGGCCGACTCGGCGAGCATGCCGCGCGGCACGGGAACGCCGGCGGCCGCGAGCAGCTGCCTGGTCAACTCCTTGTTGCGCGAGATCGCCTCGGCGATCGCCGGCGTCCGGTCGGTCTCGGCCGTCCAGATCCGGCGTTGTCGCCGGCCGTGGCCGAACTGCACGAGGCTCAGGTCGCCGAGCCGGCGCCAGGGAATGCCACGGGCGGCGGCAGCCTCCACGATGAGCATCGTGCTCGGGCCGAGGCAGACGTCGTCGGCCCGGGTGACGAGCCGGGCGCGGACGTCGTCGATCGCCGGCTGGCGGCCGGACCGGATCGTGTCGAGCAGCTCGGCCGCCGCGTTCAGGCAATCAACGACGAGTACCGGGTCGCGGGCCTCGACCGCGAGCTGGAAGACGTCGCTGTGCGCCGTGCCGCCCACGTGCAAGAACCGGCCTGCCGGGCCGCGGGCGATCGCCTGCAGCGTCAGGGCGAGCTGTCCGAGCAGTTCGACGAGGCCTGCGGCACCGGAGGCCGGCGGCGGGAACAGCTCCGACCGCTCGGCCAGGCCGGCATCGACAGCGTCGAGCCGGCCGGTTGACGGTGCCGCCAGTTCAGCCTGGTCGACCCGAACGGTCGCCACGCAGACTTCGACCGCCGCCCAAACATTGGGCGCCCAGAGGTGCCGCGTCGCCGAGATCTGCATCCCTGATCCCCGCCTCGAAACGGGCTGCACCAGCAGCCGGGCCCGGTAGTGTAACCGGCCCCCGGGCCGGGCGGGCCTGCCCGAGGCTAGCCCGGTCAACGGCACTTCCACGACGGTCTTCCGGCTGACGGGTGCCCCTTGAGCCGCGAGATCGGGCCTCGCGGCCGTCCGGAGCCTGTTTCTCGAAACGCCCCGCACCCCCTGCGGTGGCGTTTTTCTCGCGTCTACGCATACCGCTTCCCAGTTCGCCGTCTGGCGACATGCGTGCCTCGCGTCCGGCACCGGTCCGAGGCTGTGGGTGTCGATCGCGGGCAGCTCGTCGGGCGACGTTTGGACCGCATAGCGATCGTCATGCTCCTGGACGAGCTCACCCCAGTCGGTGGGCGGGCCTCGGGCCGGCGCGAGCGGCGGCGGCTCGAGCGGTTCTCCCACATGCGTAAGGATCTTCCGGATCGGCCCCGGCTTTGGTGGAACGCGATCAGCCGGATGGCACCACCGCACGTGGGACACTCGAGCGGAAACTCCTCCCCCGCCATGCGCTGGGCCCAGGCGATCCGCGACGTATCGCGCGAGCGAGGCTTTGGGGTCGCGTGAGTCGCGTCGCAGCAGCCTCCCGTGGCAGGCTCGCCCGCCTCATACCCGCCAGCCGCAACGCCGCCCCGCGCTGCACTTTTCAACCGGCGTTCACAGCCCCTGCGGAGCTTCGCGGCGCCGGAGGCCCGGCAACGCGGAAGTCCAGTTGCCGCCAGACACTTCCGCCAAATGGGGCCGCTGGGACTCGAACCCAGGACCAACGGATTAAAAGTCCGATGCTCTAACCAACTGAGCTACGGCCCCACGAACATGGTACCGAAGCGACCCAGGGGAGCAACCGGCAACCCGACGCGAACGCGACCGTCCGCGGGAAAGTGCCCGAGAGAGGACTTGAACCTCCACCCAGTTACCTGGACAAGAACCTGAATCTTGCGCGTCTGCCAATTCCGCCACTCGGGCGAGTGGACCGCTGATCCTAGCAGCGCCGCGGGGGCACGCAAGCAACGCCGCCGTCACTCGACCGTGACGCTTTTCGCCAGGTTTCGCGGCTTGTCCACGTCGCAGCCCCGCAGCACCGCGATATGGTAGGCGAGGAGCTGGAGCGGGATCGCGGCCACGATCGGCTGGAGGAAGTCGGGGGTCTCCGGCAGCTCGATCACGTCGTCGACCAGCTCCCGCACCCGTTCGTCGCCGGGGCTGGAGATCGCGATCACCGGCCCCTTGCGGGCCTTGATCTCCTCGACGTTCAGCAGCACCTTGTCGTACACCGCCCCCTGCGGGATCAGGAACACGCTCGGCGTGGCCTGGTCGACCAGGGCGATCGGCCCGTGCTTCATCTCCGCCGCCGGGTAGCCCTCGGCGTGGATGTAGCTGATTTCCTTGAGCTTCAACGCCCCTTCCAGGGCCACCGGGAAGTTGTACTGCCGCCCCAGGTAGAGGAAGGTCGAGGCGTCTTGGTACTTGGCGGCGATGCGGCGGATCGCCCCGTCGGCCTCCAGGGCGGCGGCCACGAGGTCGGGCAGCCGCTCCAGGTCGGCGATGTACCGCAGGCCCTGCTCGTAGCCCATGTGCCGGAGGCGGCCGAAGTACAGGGCCAGGAGGGCGAGGACCACGCACTGGCTCGTGAACGCCTTCGTGCTGGCCACGCCGATCTCGGGGCCGGCGTGCAGGTACACGCCGCCGTCGGCCTCCGTGGCGATCGAGCTGCCGACCACGTTGCAGATTGCGAGCGTGGGATGGCCCTTGCGCTTCATCTCGCGGAGGGCGGCGAGCGTGTCGGCCGTCTCGCCCGATTGCGTGATCGCGAACAGCAGCGTGCCCTCGTCGATCGGCGGATTGCGGTAGCGGAGCTCGCTGGCGTATTCCACCTCGACCGGCAGCCGGGCGAACTCCTCGATCAGGTATTCGCCTACGAGCGCGGCGTGCCAGCTCGTGCCGCAGCCGGTAAGCACGATCCGGTTGACGTGCTGCAGCCGGCGGGGCGTGAGATTCAGCCCGCCGAACACCGCCGTGGCGTCGTCCCGCGAGAGGCGGCCCCGCATCGCGGCCCGGATCGTCTCGGGCTGCTCGTGGATCTCCTTGAGCATGTAGTGGGCGTAGCCGCCCATGCCCACGTCGGCCGCGGTCAGTTCCAGCGGCAGCACCGACGGCTCGACGCGGCCCGCGTCGCGGTGGACCACCCGCAGCGTGTCGGGCGTGACCACGGCGATCTCGTGGTCGGCCAGGTAGACGATCCGGTCGGCGTGGCCGGCCAGCGGGCTGGCGTCGCTGGCGACGAAATGCTCGCCGTCGCCCACGCCCACCACCAGCGGGCTGCCGCAGCGGGCCGCGACGAGCAGCCCCGGCTGGCCGGCGAAGAGAACGAGCAGGCCGTAGGTGCCGCGGAGCTGGTCGATCGCCTCGCGGACGGCCATCACCCAGGGCGTGTCGGCGGGATCGTCGCTGACCCGCGGGGCACCGGCCGCGAGCAGCCGCCGCAGGGCGGCATCGACGAGGTGGGCGATGACCTCGGTGTCGGTCTCCGAGCGAAAGGCGTAGCCCTCCGCCTCCAATCTCGACTTGAGCCCGCGGAAGTTCTCGATCACGCCGTTGTGCACGACCGCCACGGTCGGCGTCGCGGCCGCCGTCGGACAGCCGAGGTGCGGATGGGCGTTGCCGTCGGTGGGCGCGCCGTGCGTGGCCCAGCGGGTGTGGCCGACGCCGATCGACGCGTCGCTGGCGTCTTCCCGGACGAGCGCCTCCAGGCGGGCGAGCCGGCCGGCCGCCTTCCGTACCCGGATGCCGCCGTCGTCGTCGAGGGTGGCGATTCCCGCCGAGTCATAGCCGCGGTACTCCAGCCGCCGCAGCCCCTCGACGATCAGCCCCGTCGCCTCCCGAAAACCGACGTAGCCCACGATGCCGCACATGTGGAAAACTCCTCCGTGATCCGACCGGCCGCGCCATCATCATCCTACCGACCTTTTCCTGCTCCGTCACCGGTGACTCTCATGCCCGACACTGCCGTGATCGCGATTCCCGCCCGCCTTTCCAGCCAGCGGCTGCCCCGCAAGATGCTGCTCGCCGAGACGGGCCGGCCGCTGATCGAGCACACCTGGCGGGCCGCCCGCGGCGCCCGCCGGGCGACCCACGTGGCCGTGGTCACCGACAGCGCGGAGATCGCCGCGGCGGTGCAGGCCTGCGGCGGACACGCGGTGATGACCTCGCCGGATTGCACCAGCGGCACCGCCCGGATCGTGGAAGCATTGCCCGGCCTGCCCGCGGCCGACATCGTCGTCAACGTGCAGGGAGACGAGCCGGAGCTCGCGGCATCGGCCATCGATGCGGCCATCGACCTTCTCGACCGCTGCCCCGAGGCCGGCGTGGCCACGCTCGTCACGCCCCTACGGCGTGACGAGGATCTGCACGATCCCGCCGCCGTGAAGGCGGTGCTCACGCCCTGGCACGCGGAGGGCGGCCCGGTGGCGAATGCCTGGCGGGCGGTCTACTTCAGCCGGGCCGCCGTGCCCGCGGCCCGCGACTGGTCGCCGGCCCTGCTTCAGGCCGAGCCGCCGCTCTACTGGCAGCACGTCGGCCTCTACGCCTATCGGCGCGGCGTGCTCGAAGGCTGGAACGCCCTGCCCGAGTCGCGGCTGGCGGCGCTCGAAAGCCTCGAGCAGTTGCGGGTGGTGGAGGCCGGCATCCCGATCGTGGCCGGCGCGATCGACCATGCGGCCCGCGGCATCGACACGCCGCGAGACTACGCCGCCTTCGTGGAACGCTGCCGCGGTTCCGGGACCGGCGGCATCTGACCGCCGGGGGCTTTTTGTGCGAATGGCGCACGTGGTCCAAGAAGCCCCGGGTGGAAACCCGGGGACTCCGGGTACGAAAACCATCCCGCCATCCACGCCGCAAGACGGCACGTGACTCCCCGGTTCGAAACCGCACCGCATGGTGAGCGGGGAGGTGAGTGACCCGGTGTCCCCCGGCTTCCGCCGGGGGCTTCTTGTGGGCGCCCGAGAAGCCCCGGGTGATCAGACGGGCTTTTCCACCGGCACCAGCAGCACGCTGCAGGGGGCGTTGGTGAGGACGGCCTCGGAGGTGCTGCCCAGCAGCCACCGCGAGAGGGCATCGGTGGGCGTGCGGCCGAGCACGACGAGGTCGATGCCGTCGGCCTTGACCCGCTCCAGGATGCGGTCGCCGGGGTTCCCCTCGGCGATGATCGGCGCGGTCTTTTGAAAGCCGGCAGGCAGCGTCTTTTGAAAGGCCTCCAGGTGGCCGCCGACCGCGGCCACCTCGGCGTCGTGCTCCTCCTGCCAGGCCCCGGCCATCGCGGCGACGGCGGGGTCGCGGACTCGATTCCGCACCCATTCCGGCACGGGCCCGGCCAGCATCGATTCGGTCACGGCGATCACCTGCCCTACGGCATTCCCCGGCCAGGTAAGGTGGCCGGCGACGCGGGCGATGGCGGCGGCGCTGGCTGGATGGTGACAGGCGAGCACCCGCAGGCCACGGTCGTCCGGCGGAGCCGCGCGGACCACGAGCACGGGGAGATTCGCGCCATGCACCACCGCCCGCGACACGCTGCCGAGGAAGAGCCGCTCCAGCGAGCCGTGCCCCCGGGCGCCGACGACGACCAGGTCGGCCTTCCACTCGGCGGCCGACTCCAGGATCCCGACGGCCGCCGACTTCGAGCTGCAGATCATCTCCGGCTGCCGGACGCAGCCCCGGGGAAGCAGGCCGCAGATCTCTTCGAACAGGGCGGCGGCGGCGCCATCCACCACCTCCCGCTTCCTGCCCGGCAGCCGCTTCTCCAGCTCCAACGGCGAGAAGTACACGGCCACGCCGTCGGTGGCCGGGTTGACGAGTGCCGCCGCGAGGCGGGCCGCGTCGAGGGATGCCGCCGAGCCGTCCACGCCGATCAAGATCTTCATGTCACAGTGCCTCCGCCGATCATTCTAGGGATTTTTTCCATCCATGTAGCGTTGCCGGGAAAATTGGGCCGGGGAGGCGAGGGGGTCGGCGAACGCTCGACGAGCGTGTGGCCGCCGCGGCCACAGCGAGAAGACTTTTGCCGCCCCCGGAGCCGGTGGTCCACGAAAGTCGGATTCGCTCGAGCACGCGGTGCGGCTCATGACTGCGGTCGCCGCGCGGGGCGAAACCACCGGCCGGCGCGGGTGGTGAGCAGGGCCGGCAGCACGACGAGGTCGCCCACGAGCGCCGCGACCACAAGCAGCGACAGCATCCAGGCGAACCGCCGCGTGGGCGCGAACGGGCTGGCCGCGAACGCCAGGATGCCGATCCCGCAAACCAACGCGCTTTGCACGAGGGCCCCGGCCGAGTGGCGATAGGCGTCGCGGACGGCCGCGGCCCGCCCGCCGCGGCCGTGGAGCGCGTGGCGGAAGAACGTGAGGAAGTGGAAGGTGCCGTCCACCGCCATGCCCAGGGCCACCGAAGCCGTCATCACGCTGCCGATGTCGAGGGCCGCCTGCGTCCAGCCCAGGATCCCGAAGAGCAGCACCATCGGGAAGATGTTGGGGATCATCGCCACGAGCCCCGCCATCACGCCCCCTTCGACCACCATCATGACGAGCGTGATCACGCCGAGCGCCGACAGAAAACTGGTGAACAGGTCGCGGAGGAGCGTGGTCTGGATGGCGTTGATGAGCGGCATGGCACCGGTGTAGGCCGCCGTGATCCCCCGGCCACCGCCGCCGTGGCGAGCCACGACCGGCTCCACGACGCCGCGGACCTCCGCGAGCACCCGGCCGTAGTCGAGGCCGGCGAGCGCGGAGACGCGGGCCGTGACCCGCCACAACTGGTCGTCCCCTTCCATGCGCACGAGCCGCATGTCGGCGAGCTGCGAGAGGCTGGCTGCCAACTTCCGGGCGATCACGGCCTTGCGGGCCGCGGCTCGAAACCCCGTTGCGTCGTCCCTGTCGGGCACGAACAACGCCGCCGACGTGACCCCGGCCACGGGGGGCAGGCCGCGGAGCGCCGCGCCGACCTCGTTGACGACGTCGAGCCGCTCCACCGCCCGCAGGCCCGAGTCGCCGGAAAACCGCAGGATCACCTCCACCGGCACGAGCGGACCGATCTCGCGTTCCAGCCAGGCGTAGTCGCGAATCAACCGACTGGCGGGCGTGAACAGCGTGTCGATGCCGACCGACGTGCGGATGCCGGGCACGCCGAGCCCGGCGCCGGCCAGGGCCACGATCGCCACGCCGGTGATCGCCGCGGCGTGGCCCGTCGTCGCCCGGGCCCACGGCTCCACCGGCCCCGGCCCCGCGACCACGTCGAGCCGCCGGCGGATGGGCCAGCGGGCGAAGATCCCGGGGAGCACGAGAAACAGCACGATGAGCGTGCCGAGCACGCCGACTGCCGCATGAAATCCGAACGTGCGGATCGGCTCCAGCTCGCTGACGACCAGCGACCCGAGGCCCACCGCCGTCGTGCCGGCCGACAGGCTGCACGGCAGCCACGCCACCCGCACCGCCCGCCAGGCGGCGCCGCGGGCCGGGCCACGGCGGTACTCCTCGACGAGGTAGTTCACCAGATGGATTCCGCCGGAGACGCCGAGCGTGAGCACGAGCAGCGGCATCACGATGAGCACCGGATTCATTCGATCGCCCCAGGTCGCGAGCGACGCGAACGAGATCCCGACGCAGGTCACCGCCAGCAGAAACACGACGATCGCATACCGCAGCGAGCGGAGGGCGAGCCAGGTGAGCACGAAGATGATCGCCGCCGCCGGTCCGCCGTAGACCTGCAGGCTCTCGCCGCTGGCCGCGTCCACGGCCACGTTGTCGATCACCGTGCCGCCCAGATGCAGGTCGTCGGCCGCGACGCCGGCCATGTCATGCAGCGTGTCGCGGATCCAGGCGACCGACCGGCGGCGATCGGCGAGGCCCGCCGCGGTGAAGCCGACGATCACGCAGGTCCGCTCGCCGTCGGGCCCCACGACCACGCCCCGCAGCCGATCCACGGCCTCCGCGCGATCGAGCGCCAGCGGCGGCGCCACCAGCCGCTCGAGCGCCGTGCGGCCCGTGGTCACGGCGTCGAACCACGGCCGGCCGACGGCATCCCGTGGCGCGGTCGGGCCGGTGGCGCGGGCTGCGAACCGGTCGGCGGCCGAGGCGTCGAGCGTGCATTCCGGCCACGACGCCACGACCATGTCGCCGCTGCCGAAGTCCGCGGTGAAGCGGGCATAGTCGCGGCGGGCGGGAAACGCGGCCGGCACCCAGTCGAACGGGATCGTCGATTCGGCGGTGAGCATCCTGATCGCCGTCCGCGCCACGAACGGCATGGCGGCGGCCAGGAGCAGGCAGGCGACGATGCTCGTGCGGAACAGCCGCGCGGCCGACGGGTCGGACCAGGGGCCGCCCCGCCAGGCGGGCCGTCGCTGCGCGTGTGCTGGCGGGGGCATCGGTCGGTCCTGGGACGGGGCTGTCATAACCGGTCGCCGCCCCGGAAGCGAGGTCCGGGCTCCCATTTTGGTGCTGCGCGCTCCCCATTCTTGCGCTCGGCTTGACACGCGTGAACGGCACAAGAAGCCCCCGGCGGAAGCCGGGGGACTCCGGGTCGCATGCCTTCCCGGGTGCCATGCGATGGGGGCTCGAGCCAGCAAACCACCCGCATGCATCCGGCATGAGCGGCGGGCTGGTTGTCGTGCCCGGAGTCCCCGGGCTCCCGCCCGGGGACTCTCGGACCAGTGACAGGACCGAACCCCTGTTCACGGGTGGGCAAAACCCGATTCGCGGCTGGATCCATGCAACGGCAACGCTCTGTTGAACTCCTCCGCCCAATGCCACACGGCGAACGCCGGGGCCTCGGCCGCAGGATCGTAGAATGTCGGGTCATGGACGCCCGTGACCCGCCCCCCGCCGCCGAAACGCTGCCCGCCGACACCGACGCGGCCGCCGCCGCCCGCGACCGCTCCGCCGCCGCGGAGAAGGTGCGGTCGTTCCCGCAGACCCCCGGCGTCTACCTGATGAAGGACGCCGCGGGCCGTGTGATCTACGTCGGCAAGGCGAAGAACCTGCGGGCCCGGGCCGGCTCTTACTTCCTCAAGGCGGCCGCCGAGGACCGCCGCACCGCCGACCTGGTCCGCGAGATCCGCGACATCGACTACCTGGAGGCGGAGAGCGAGGTCGACGCACTGCTCCTCGAGAGCCGGCTCGTCAAGGACGTGCAGCCGCGGTTCAACAGCGACCTCAAGGACGACAAGACCTTTCCGTACCTGCAGATCACGACCCACGAGGATTTTCCGCGGGTCGAGTTCACCCGCACGCCGCGGCACAAGGGGGTGAAGCTCTACGGCCCCTTCACGAGCGCGGGCAGCCTCCGCGGGGCGATCGTCATCCTGCAGCGGATCTTCAAGTTTCGCACCTGCACGCTCGACATCGACGCCGACGACGAGCAGTGGCGCTGGTTCCGGCCCTGCCTGCTGGCGTCGATCGACCAGTGCACGGCCCCCTGCAACCTGCGGATCTCCAAGGAGGAGTACCGCAAGGACATCGCCCGGCTGAAGACGTTCCTCGAAGGCGGCAAGCGGCGGCTGCTCGACGAGATGCGACAGGAGATGCTGGAGGCGAGCGGGCGGCTGGAGTTCGAAAAGGCGGCCCGGCTGCGGGACGAGATCCGGCTCCTGGAGACGCTGGGCGACCGCGGCGACCTCGAGGAGCACGTCCAGCCGGAGGTGTTTCTCGTCGATCCCAAGAAGGGGCTCGCGGGGCTGGAGAAGGTGCTCGGGCTGGCGAAGCCGCCGCGGGTCATCGAGGGCGTGGACATCGCCCACCTCGCCGGCAACGAGACCGTCGCCAGCCTCGTGCAGTTCATCGACGGCCTGCCCTTCAAGCCGGGCTACAAGCGGTACCGCATCAAGACGGTGGACGGCATCGACGATTTCAAGAGCATCCACGAGGTCGTGTCGCGGCGGTTCGCCCGCCTGGTCCGCGAGGGGGCCGCGCTGCCCGACGTGTTCCTGGTGGACGGCGGCAAGGGCCAGCTGTCGGCCGCCCTCGACGCGCTGGAGAGCCTGGGGATCGCGGCCCCGTGCGTGATCTCGCTGGCAAAACGGGAGGAGGAGGTCTTCCTGCCGGGCAAGAGCGAGCCGCTGCGGCTCTCGCGCGACTCCTATTCCTTGCGGCTCCTTGAATACGTCCGCGACGAGGCCCATCGCTTCGCCCAGCACTATCACCACCTCCTCCGGGGCCGCCGCACGTTCGAGGAATGACCGCCTGTTTTGCTAGTGCGCAGAGTGGCTCGGCAGAGCGTCGCCGCTCCGGGAATCCGCTTGCGAACGTTTGTTGCAGATCCTTCGCATTGGGAATCGGTGTCGCCACCCGTCCAAGAAGCTCCGGGTGGAAACCCGGGGACTCCGGGCATGAGAACCACCCCGCCGTCCATGCCGGATGAATGCGCATGATTTGCCGGCTCGAACCCCCCATCGCATGGCACCCGGGAAGGCATGCGACCCGGAGTCCCCCGGCTTCCGCCGGGGGCTTCTTGTGCCGTTCGAGCGTGTCACCCTGAGAGCAAGACTGGAGAACGCGCACCATCAAAAACCGCCTGCCGGGCACTTCGGGGGAAGAAGATCCGCGTAGGATGCCCGCGACCCACGAAAACCCTGGTGGTGGCGGGGCAGGCCGGTCAGGCGGTATTCTCCACCTCGGCCGTTCCCGAAAGGTTTTGCCATGCCACACGCCTTGGGGTTCTCGTCGCGGCGTGAGTTCCTGCACGTCGGCTCGCTCACCGGCCTCGGCCTCTCGCTCGGCGGCCTGTTTCGCCTCCAGGCGGCGCGGGCAGACCTGAAATCGTTTGACCACTTTGTCGGCACCGCGAAGAGCGTGATCCACATCTGGCTCCCCGGCGGCTGGGCCCAGCAGGAGACGTTCGACCCCAAGCCACTGGTGCCGGTCGAGTATCGCGGCGACTTGTCAGCGATCGACACGAAGCTGACGGGCGTGCAGTTCAGCGAGAAGCTCGTGAAGACGGCGCAGGTCGCCGACAAGATCACGGTCGTGCGGTCGATGACCCACGGAGAGGCGGCCCACGAGCGCGGCACCCACAACATGTTCACGGGCTACCGACCGAGCCCGGCCCTCACATTCCCCAGCTTTGGCAGCGTGGTGGCGCACGAACTCGGGCCGCGGGCCAACCTGCCGCCGTACGTATGCGTGCCGACCCTCCCGGCCCCGGATGCGGGGGCCGGCTATCTGGGCAGCGCGTTCGGGCCCTTCGTGCTTGGCTCCGACCCTGCCGACGGCGGCTTTACGGTCCGCGATCTCGCCCTGCCCGGCGGCGTGGACGCCGAACGGTTCGCCAAGCGGCAACAGCTCCGCGAGGCGGTGGGCCGCCACTTCCAACGGCTCGAGGACGCCGGCGCCGTGGCGGCGATGGACGCGTTCTACGAGCGGGCCTACGCGCTGGTCAGTTCGGCCGAGGCCCGGGCCGCCTTCGACATCAAGGCCGAGCCCGATGCCATCAAGGACGAGTACGGCCGGAACCAGGCCGGGCAGCGGATGCTCCTGGCGCGACGGCTCGTGGAGGCGGGCGTGCGGTTCGTGACGCTCTCCTACGGCGGCTGGGACATGCACGGCAAAATCCGCGACGGGATCACGAACACGCTCCCGCCGTTCGACCAGGCGTTCGCCGCGCTGATCACCGACCTCGATCGCCGCGGGCTCCTCGACTCGACGCTCGTCATGGCGTCGAGCGAGTTCGGCCGCACGCCACGGATCAACGCCGACGCCGGCCGCGACCACTGGCCGAAGGTCTTCAGCGTGGTGCTCGCCGGCGGCGGCATCAAGCGCGGGCAGGTCTACGGCGCGTCCGACACGATCGCGGCCGAGCCGGCGGACAGTCCGCTCTCCGTCGCCGACCTCGCCACCACCGTCTACCACTGCCTCGGGATCGTCGCCGACAAGGAACTGATGGCCCCGGGCAACCGTCCGGTGGAGATCGTCGACGACGGCACCGTGCGGAAGGACCTGCTGGCCTGATGCGACGTTCCCCGAGCCCAGCGGTTTCGTCATGCCCATGCACCCCGCCACCCAGCCTCCGTGCCGACGCCGCGCCGGCGGCTGGCTGATCGTCGCGCTCGCAGCAGTCGCGCCCGCGGCCGCCGCGCCGGTGATCGATCGCATCCAGCCGCCCGGCGGCCCGCGCGGGGCCGAACTCGCGGTCGAGTTTCGCGGCCGCGATCTCGCCGCGACCCGGGAGGTGTGCTTCGAGGACGGCGCGATCCCCGTCGCCGCCCTCGAGCAGGTCGGGCCGGGAATCGTGAAGGCCACGCTGCGGATTCCCGCCGACTGCCCGCTGGGCGGCCACCGCGTGCGGATCCGCACGGCCGCTGGGCTCTCCGAACTGCGCACGTTCCGTGTCGGCGGCTTCGCCCAGGTGGCGGAGGCCGAGCCCAACAACGACTTCGCCACGGCCCACCCGGTGACGCTCGCCGGCACGGTCACGGGCGTCGTCACGGCCGAGGACGTCGATTGCTTCAGGGTCGCCCTGCCGGCGGGCGGCCGGCTCTCCGTCGCCATCGAGGCGATTCGGCTCGATCAGACGATGTTCGACCCGCACCTGGAGATCGTCGACGCCAAGGGCTTCGTGGTCGCGGCCTGCGATGACCATCCGCTGCTCGGGCAGGACGCGATGCTCTCCACGGTGGTGCCCGCCGCCGGAGACTACGTCGTCCGCGTGCGGGAAACCGCGTTCGGCGGCAACGATGACTGCGTCTATCGACTCCATGTCGGCGACTTTCCCGTGCCGCACCTCGCCTGGCCGCCGGCGGGCCGGCCGGGCACGCAGCTGGAGGTCGAATGGCTGGGCGACCCCGCCGGACCGTTCCGCCAGACGATCACACTGCCCATGAACGTGCCGCTGGCCGGGATCGCGGAGATGACGCCAATGCGGAACGGCGCGGCTTCACCCGTGACGGTGCCCCTGCGACTGACTCCGCTGCCGAGAACCGACGAGGCAGAGCCGAACGACGCGCCTGCCAAAGCCGCGCCCGTCGCGGCCCCCGCCGGCGTGCTCGGCCGCATGAACACCGCCGCGGACGTGGACTGGATCCGCGTGGCGGCCGCCAAGGGGAGCGTGTGGAACGTCCGCGCCTGGGCGCGGCAGCTCGGTTCGCCGATCGACGTGGTTGTCAACGCTTACCGCGACGACGACAAGCGCGAGCGGCTTACGGGCAACGACGATGCCGAAGGCCCCGACAGCCTGCTCCGCGTGACGACCCCCGAGCAGGGCACGTTCCTGCTCCGCGTCCACGAGCACCTGCGCCGCGCGGGACCGGAATACGGCTACTGGCTGGAGATCGAGCCGGCCGCGGCGGAGGTGACCGCCGCGGTGCCCCCGGCGCGGGCCAACTCGCAGGAGCGGCTCGTCGCCGCAGTGCCCCGGGGCGGGCGGGCGGCGCTCGTGTTCAACACGGCCCGATCCGAGTTCGACGGTCCCGTGAAGCTGGCCTTCGCCGGGCTCCCGGCCGGTGTGTCGGCCGAGGCGCCGATCGCGGCCCCCAATGCCCCCGGCACCATGGCGGTCTTCACCGCCGCCACCGATGCGGATCCCGCCACGAGTTGCGCGGAAGTGCTGCTCCTCGCGGCGGAGGGAGGCCGGCCACTGGGAACGCTGCGACAACGGACGGAGGTCGTCCTCGGCCCGCCGAACAACACCGCCTACCGCACGAGCACCAGTGATCGGCTGCCCGTCGCCGTCGTCGAGGAGGCTCCCGTTCGCATCGAGGTGGAGCCGCCGCCGGTGCCGCTGGTCCGGCGCGGTGTGCTGGACCTCAGGGTGCGGGTCGAGCGGCGCGACGGATTCACGGGCCGGGTGCGGCTCGCGTTTCCCTTCAAGCCGCCCGGAGTCAACGCGGCGGTGAATGTCGAGGTTCCCGCCGATCAGGCGGAGGCCGTCTACCAAGTGAGCGCCACGCCCGACGCCCCCATCGCCGATTGGCAGGTGGTGGTCACGGCGACGGGACTCGACAACGGTGACGCAGCGTCGCAGGGCAACCGCCGGGCTCGAGACGACGAGACGACCTGGGTCTCGAGCCGGCTCGTGCGATTGCAGGTCGCGGAGCCGGTCGTCGAAATGGCGGCGGACAAGGCGACGGCGGAGCAGGGCCAGGAAATACGGCTCGTGTGGACGGTGAAGAAACCGGCCACGTTCAGCGGCGTGGCCAAGGCAAAACTGCTCGGCCTGCCGGCGAAGACGGAGTCGCCGGAACTCGAACTGACGGCCGACGCCACCCAACTCGTGTTTCCCGTGAAGGTCGGGGGCGACGCGCCGCCGGGCCAGCACGCGAACGTGTTCTGCCAGGTGCAGATCCCGCAGGGCGATGCCTGGATGGTGCACAACATGCCGCCCACGCAGCTGCGGATCGACAAGCCGCTGCCCGACAAGGAAGCACCGCCATGAGTCGGACCGCACGCACGATCTTGCAGGCCGTGGCAGTCGGCTGGCTGACGCTGGCGGCGGCGTCCGATGCGGCGGACCTGGTGAACATCGAGGTCTATCCTCCGCAGGTCCGGCTCGACTCGGCCCGCGACCGCCAGCGGCTCATCGTGCAGGGCCGGGCCGCCGACGGGCGGACGTTCGACGTCACCGCGACGGCGGAGGTCGCCGCAAGCGACGCGACGTTCGCCGCGATCGACCGCGATGGCGCCCGCGTCGTCCTCCGCCCGCTCGCCGACGGCGACGCGACGCTGCGGGTCGCCGTGGCCGGACACGTCCGCGAGTTGCCGCTGCGGGTGGTCTCGGCCTCGTCCGATCCGCCGCTGTCGTTCCGCCTCGACGTGATGCCGGTCTTCGCCCGCGCGGGCTGCAACATGGGCAGCTGTCACGGTGCCGCCCGCGGCAAGGACGGCTTCCGCCTCTCGCTCTTCGGCTTCGACCCGTCCGGCGACCACCACCGCATCACCCGCGAACTGCCCGGCCGGCGGATCGACCTGGCGCACCCGGAGGAGAGCCTGCTGTTGCTCAAGGCCACCGGCGGCGTGCCGCACACCGGCGGCAAGCGGTTCGCCGCGGACGACGACCTCGCCGACCGGCTCGTCCGCTGGATCGCGGCCGGCGCGGCCGACGATCCCGGCCCCGACCCCGCCGTCAGCGTGCCGCAACTGGTGGGCCTCGACCTCTATCCGCCATCCGCCTTGATCGAGGGTGAGGCCGCGACACAGCAGGTCGTGGCGGTGGCCCGGTTCAGCGACGGCACCGACCGCGACGTCACCGACCTCGCCTGGTACGGCACCAACAACGACCGGTCGGCAAAGGTCTCGCCTGCGGGGACGGTCACGAGCGGCGTCCGCGGCGAGGCCTTTCTCATGGCCCGCTACGACACGATCACCGTGGGCGTGCCGATGGTGGTCATTCCCAAGGACCTCGCCTTCCAATTTCCCACGGAGCACGACCTCCCCGGGGCGACGGAGGGCGCCAGGACGATCGACAGCCTCGTCAACGCCAAGCTCGCCAGTCTGCGGATCGCCCCGTCGCCGGTCTGCGACGACGAGGCCTTCCTGCGCCGGGTCACTCTCGACCTCGTCGGGCTCCTCCCCACGCCCGATGAGCGGGCCCGGTTCCTCGCCGACTCCGCCCCCGACAAGCGCCGGCGGGCGATCGACGAGCTGATGGCCCGCAAGGAGTTCGTCGAGTTGTGGGTCATGCGCTGGGCCGAGATCCTCCAGATCCGATCCCAGGGCAACGATGTGAGTCCCAAAGCGGCGCTCCTCTACCACCAGTGGCTCGACCGGCGGATCGCGGCCAACGAGCCGATCGACCGCATGGTTCGCGACCTGCTCACGGCCACCGGCGGCACGTTCGACAACCCGCCCACCAACTACTTCCAGCTCGAGCGCAACACGCTCAAGATCGCGGAGAACGTGGCCCAGGCCTTCCTCGGCATGCGCATCCAGTGCGCCCAGTGCCACAACCACCCCTTCGACCGCTGGACGATGGACGACTACTACGGCTTCGCCGCCTTCTTCGCCCAGATCGGCCGCAAGAAGGGTGCCGACCCGCGGGAGCAGATCGTGTTCGACTCGGGCGGCGGCGAGATGCAGCATCCGGTCAAGGGCAAGCCTGCGGTGCCCAAGTTCCTCGGCGGCGAGACGCCGAAGGTGGCCAACCGCGACCGCCGCGAGGCGCTGGCGGCCTGGATCACGTCCGCCGACAACCCGTTCTTCGCGAAGCACGTCGCCAACATCGCCTGGACGCACTTCTTCGGCCGCGGCATCGTGCACGAGCCCGACGACGCCCGCATCAGCAACCCGCCGGTCAACGGCCCGCTGCTGGAGGAACTCGGACGGCGGTTCGCCACCTCCGGCTGGGACTTCCGCGGCCTCGTTCGCGACATCGTCACGTCGCGCACCTACCAGCGGTCCTTCGCGACCAACGACACCAACCGGCTCGACGAGACGAACTTCTCCCACGCCGCCATCCGCCGCCAGCGGGCGGAGGTGCTGCTGGACACCCTCGCCCAGGTGACGGACACGAAGAACAAGTTCCCCGGGCTGCCACTGGGCGCCCGTGCGGTGCAGATGGCCGACGGCCGGACGACGAACTACTTCCTCACCACCTTCGGTCGCGCCACCCGCGAAGATGTCTGTAGCTGCGCCGTCCGCATGGACCCGAGCCTGTCGCAGGCGCTCCATCTGCTCAACGGCGACGTGGCCAATGAGCGAATCCGGCAGGGAGGGCTCGTCGGGCGGCGGCTTGCGGAGGGCCGCACGCCGGGCGCGATCATCGACGAGCTGTTCTTGCGGTGCAACGGCCGCATGCCGACGGAGCGGGAGCGGATCGAGACGCTGCTCACCGTCCTCGACAGCACCGATCGCAAACAGGCCCTGGAAGACGTCTTCTGGGCCCTGCTCAACTCCCCCGAGTTCATCTTCAATCACTGATTGCACCCGGTGTCTCCCGGCTTCCGCCGGGTGCTTCTTGGCCGACATGACGCATCCCTCTCTCAACAAGCCCCGGGCGGAAGCCCGGGGACTCCGGCCATGAACACCACCCCGCCATCCATGTCGCACCGCTCACCGCCCGCGAGCCGATTTGGGCCGGCAATGGCCCTCTGGCTGACGATGACCACGGTCGCGGCCGCCGCCGCACCACCGACGTTCGAAGCCGACGTGCTGCCGATCTTCCGCGAGAAGTGCTGCAGCTGCCACAACGCCGACAAGAAGAAGGGTGGGCTCGACCTCACCAGCCACGGGCAGGCGCTGGCCGGTGGCAGTTCGGGCGCGGTGATCGCGGCCGGCGATCCCGACGGGTCCTATCTCTGGCAGCTGGTGACGCATGCCTCCGAGCCGAAGATGCCGCCGGAGTCCGACAAGCTGCCCGACGCGGCGCTTGACGCAATCAGCCGCTGGATCGCGGCGGGGGCGATCGAGAAGGCGGGCGGCCAGCCCGTGGCTCGGAAAACCTCCGCCATCGCTCTTGCGGCCGGCGCCGTGGCCGTCCCCGAGGGGCCGCCCGTGATGCCGCCCCGCCTGCCGCTCGATGTCGTGACCCAGGGCCGCAGGCCGACGACCGTCACGGCCCTGGCCGCCTCGCCTCACGGCGCGGCGGCCGCCCTCGGCGGCCGGAAGCAGGTGCTGCTCTATCACACTGGCAGCCTCGACTTCCTCGGCGTGCTGCCGTTTCCCGAGGGTGTCGTGAAGGCCGTTCGCTTCACGCGCAGCGGGAAGCTGCTGCTCGCGGCCGGTGGAGTGGCGGCGAAGAGCGGCCGGGTGGTCGTCTGGGACATGGCCACGGCGGCCCGCGTCGCCGAAGTGGGCGACGAGTTCGACGAGGTCTTGGCCGCCGACATCTCGCCCGACCAGCGGATCGTGGCGCTCGGCGGACCAGCGAAGGTGGTGCGGCTGCTGGCAACGGCCGACGGGGCCGTGGCGGGGGAGATCCGCCGCCACACCGATTGGATCACGGCCCTCGAGTTCTCGCCCGACGGGACCCTCCTCGCCACCGGCGACCGGGCGGGCAACCTGCACCTGTGGGAAACCCGTGGCACCCGCGACGCCGGCGCCCTCAAGGGTCACACGGGGCTGATCACGGCGGTCGCGTGGCGGCCCGACGGCGCCGTGCTCGCGAGCACATCGGGCGACGGCTCGGTGCGGCTTTGGGATCCGAAGGAGGCGAAGCAGGTGAAGACCTGGGCGGCGCACGCCGGCGGCGCGGAGGCGGTCACCTGGCTGGCCGACGGGCGACTGGCGACGACGGGCCGCGACAAGCGGGCGAAACTCTGGAAGGCCGACGGGCAGCTGGAGCGGGAAATGGCTGCCCTCCCGGAGGTCGGCACCCGCGTGGCGGCAACCGCCGACGGCACGCGGATTCTGGCCGGCGACTGGGGAGGCGGCCTGACCGTGTTCACCGCGGCCGACGGCAAGCCGGCAGGCACGATCGACACGAATCCGCCGAAGATCGAGTCCCGGCTCCGCGCCGCGGAAAAGGTGCTCGCGGAGGTGGCCGCCACGGGGCAGACCGCGGCCGAGAAGGCGAAGGCCGCCGCCGACGCGTTGGCAGCGGCGGAGTCGCAGATGGTCGCAGCCCGCAAGGCAGCCGACGAGGCGACCGCCGAGTTCGAGGCCGCGAAGGCCCGCGAAGCCGATGCGGCCCAGGCCGTGGAGCGCTGGAAGGCCGAAGCCGAGTTCTCCCGCGGGCACCCCCCCGCCAAATAGCCGGGTGATCAAGCGAAATGACGGCGGGGCGGCCTTCAATCCCGGTGTCCCCGGGTTTCCACCCGGGGCTTCTTGGGCCTGCACGCCACACCCACAAAAAGCCCCCGGCGGAAGCCGGGGGACTCCGGGTGGCATGCCTTCCCGCGTGCCATGCGATGTGGTTTTGGGCGCGAGAATCACCTGCCGTCGTGCGGCATGAACGGCGGGGCGGCCTTCAATCCCGGTGTCCCCGGGTTTCCACCCGGGGCTTTTTGGAGGACTGCTCCCCGTTCAACGGGCCGTCCGCACAAGGCTCACAATCACAGCGTCAATCCGACATGCGGTGGCGGACGATCTCCCCCTCCACCATGTAGATCACGTCCTCGGCGATGTTCGTCGCCATGTCCGCGATCCGTTCGATGTGCTTCGACACCGAGTTGATCCGCAGCAGGTTCTCCACCTCCTCGGGATCGTCCTTGATGCCGCGCAACACCCGCTGCCGGATCTGCAGCCGCGCATCGTCGACGGCGTCGTCCTCCTCGCGGATCTGCCGGGCCAGCGACGGATCGCCGTTGACCACCGCGTCGAGGCACTGCTTGACCATCTCCTGGGCCTGCATGGCCATCGTGCGAATCTCGGGCGGCAGCGTGTAGGGCCTGCCGTTGGAGAGCTGGGCCACCCGCTTGGCGATGTTGCGGGCCAGGTCGCCCATCCGCTCCAGGTCGTTGTTGATCTTCAGCACCGCCACCACGAACCGCAGGTCGGCGGCCACCGGCTGGTAGAGGGCCAGGATCTTGAGGCACTCCTCCTCGACCTCCACCTCCATGCGGTCGATCTCCTCGTCGTTGGCGATCACCCGCTGGGCGAGGGGGGCGTCGCGGTTGATGAGGGCGGTGATCGACTTCGAGATCGCCTCCTCGACGAGGGTGCCCACCTTGAGGATCCGCTCCTTGAGGGCGTCGATCTGGCGTTCGATGTGCTTGGTCATGGTCTCACCCGAAGCGGCCGGTCACGTAGGCCTCCGTTTCCCGCAGGACCGGCTTCGTAAAGATATCGGTCGTCGGGCCATACTCGATGAGCCGGCCGAGGTACATGAAGGCCGTGTAGTCGCTGGTGCGGCTGGCCTGCTGCATGTTGTGGGTCACGATGAGCACGGAATAGCGGCCGCGCAGCTCCTGGATCAGGTCCTCGACCTTGCCGGTGGCGATCGGGTCGAGGGCCGAGCAGGGCTCGTCGAGGAGCAGCACCTCCGGCTCGGCGGCGATGGCCCGGGCGATGCACAGCCGCTGCTGCTGGCCGCCCGAGAGCCCCAGGGCGCTGTCGTGGAGCCGATCCTTGACCTCGTCCCACAGGGCGGCCCCGCGGAGGCTCAATTCGCACACCTCGTCGAGCACCGGCCGGGAGTTCTCGCCGTCGATCCGCAGCGAATACACGACGTTCTCGTAGATGCTCATCGGGAACGGATTGGGCTTCTGGAACACCATGCCCATCCGTTTTCGCAGGTCGATGACGTCCATCCGCGGATCGTAGATCGAGTCGCCGTTGAGCCGCATGTCGCCGGTGATCCGCACGCTCTGCACGAGGTCGTTGAGCCGGTTCACGCTCCGCAGCAGCGTCGACTTGCCGCAGCCGCTGGGGCCGACGAGGGCCGTGACCTTGTTGTGCGGGATCGGCATCGTGATCCGGTGCAGGGCCTGCTTGGCTCCGTACCACAGGTTGAAGCGATCAATCTCCAGGACGGGCACCTCCTGGAGCACGACGGCATGCACCTCGGCCGGCACGTCCTGGCCGGCGGCGACGGCCAACAGCCGGTCGGCGGGGGCGGCATGCCGCTGGTCCCCCGGGCGTCCGGTGGCGGGGTCGTCGCGGTGTGGTTCGGTCCGGGCCTGCATCGGCGGGGCTCCTCCGAAAACATCCTACCTGGGACGGATCAGAACTGCTGCGCCACGAAGCGTTTCCGCAGCCGGGAGCGGATCCAGATCGCGGTCACGTTCAGCAGGGCGATGATCGTTACCAGCAGGAAGGTGATCGTGAACACCATGGGCTGGGCGGCCTGGGCGTTGGGGCTCTGGAAGCCGACGTCGTAGATCAGGTAGGCGAGGTGCATGAACTCCCGCTCGGGATGAACGAACGGGAAGCTGCCGTCGATCGGCAGGTCGAGGGCCAGCTTCTTCACGCCCACGAGCATCAGCGGGGCCACCTCCCCCGCCCCGCGGGCCATCGCCAGGATCAGCCCCGTCATGATGCCGGGCAGCGCCCGGGGAAGCACGATCCGCCGGATCGTCTGCCACTTGCCGGCGCCGCAGGCGTAGGAGCCCTCGCGCATCGAGTTGGGCACCGCGGCGAGCGCCTCTTCCGTGGCCACGATCACCACCGGGAGCGTGAGCAAGGCGAGCGTGAGCGCCGCCCAGAGCAGACCACCGGTGCCGAAGGTCGGCTGGCTGTCGGCGACGAGGCTGGCCTTGAAGAACAGCTCGTCGATGCCGGCGCCGACACCGTAGCAGAAGAACCCGAGACCGAAGGCGCCGTAGACGATGCTCGGCACGCCGGCGAGGTTGTTGATCGCCACGCGGACGGCCGTGGTGATCGGGCCGCGGCCGGCATATTCCTTGAGGTACAGCGCCGCGAGGACGCCGAACGGGGCCACGAGCAGGGCCATGATGAGCGTCATCGCCACGGTGCCCCAGATGGCGGGGAAGACGCCGCCGGCGCTGTTTGCCTCGCGGGGATCGTCGCCGAGGAACTCGCCCCACCGTGAAAGGTAGACGCCGAACTTGCCGGCGAGCGACAGCCGGTTCGGCTGCCAGGCGCGGACGATCTGGTCGAGGGGCATGACGACCGTCTCGTCGGCGGCGGTGCGGAACTCGACCGCCCAGCCGGCGTTCTCGCCCCGCAGCCGCGTTGTTTCCGCGTCGATCCGCTCCGCGGCCGCTGCGACGCGGGCGGCAACCCGCTGCTCCGCCTCCCGGGCGGCAGCCTGGCGGGCCTTGTCCGCGGGCGCGTCGAGGCCGGCCTGCACCACCGCCAGGCGGGCGGCCCGCAGTTCGCCTTGCAGATCCCCGCGATCGCCGCGGTCGAGCCGCAGAGCCCGACGGAACCGGCTTCTGACCCGCGGATGCTCGCGCTCGAAGGCCTGCCAGACGGCCGCCGGCCCCTGGGCCACGATCTCGTCACCGTGCAGCAGCCGCGTGGGGAAGCCGTGAAACCGGCCCCCTTCCAGTCGCTCCACGGCCGTTGCCCACTCGGGCCGGCTCGTGGCGGTGATCGCCGGCTCGTCGAACCACTCGAAGTGCTTGCCGCTGAGCTCGAAGTTGGCAACGCGGAGGAGCCGGCGGGCCGGCTGGTCGTCATCGGCAGACTCGCGGTCGGCCACCTCGCCGAGTGTCTCGCCGCCGGCCCGCAGCGTCACCAGCTCGAGCGGCACCGGCCAGAAGGTGCCCGCCCCCCGCCAGGCGATGTAGCCCAGCAGGCCGACGATCATCGCAATCGCGGTCGCCAGCGAGCCCGCGGTGACCCACACCCAGGGCTCGCCCTGGGCGGCGAGGCTCGAGTGGGCGGAGCGCAGCCGCCGCGGCCGGGCGGGGAAGCGTTCAGAGATCATGCGCCCGCCTCCGAAACCGCTGCCGCACCAGCTCGGCCACCGTGTTGAGGACGAAGGTCAGGGCGAACAGCGCCAGTGCCGCGAGAAACAGCACCCGATAGTGCGTGCTGCCCCGAGCCGCCTCGGGCAATTCCGTCGCGATGGCGGCCGAGAGCGTCTGGAAGCCGTTGAACACGTTCCAGCCGATGAGCGGCGTGTTACCGGCCGCCATGAGCACGATCATCGTCTCGCCCACGGCCCGGCCCAGGCCGATCATCACCGCCGAGAACAGGCCGCTCGCGGCCGCCGGCACGATCACGCGGACGGCGGTCTGCCAGGGCGTGGCCCCCGCGCCGAGCGAGGCGCTGCGAAGGTGCTCCGGCACGCTCGACAGGGCATCATCGGCGATCGTGAAGATCAGCGGAATGATGGCGAAGCTCATGCCGATGGCCACGACGAGGGCGTTCCGCTGCACGTAGGTGCCGAACAGGCCGCCCCGCGTGTCGAGCCGCAGGGCGTCCAGAAGCACGGCGGCCGCGGCGGCGAGCGCCACAGCGACCACGAGCCCGGCCGCGAACACGCCCAACGACGCCAGTGCCGCCTGCGGCTGCGACCATGCCCGCGCGGCCCGCCGCAGCAGCGGATTGACGAGCCGACCCACCAGGGCCGCGGCCGCGACCGCGGCGAGCGGCAGCAGGGCGACCATCCAGCCGCCGAAGCCGCGGCCGCCGCGGCCGCCGCGGCCGTCGAGCCAGGCCTGCACGTCGCCGTCGAACAAGATTCGCTCGACCGCCGGAGCCGCGGCCCGCGCGGCCAGCAGGCCGATGGGCAGCGCGACCACGGCCACCAGCGGAAACCGCCAGGCCGCCAGACGGCTGCGGGTGCCCACGGGCAGCAGTTGCCAGAGGTGCGCCGCGGCCAGGAGCGTGAGCGGCACGACGAACACGCCGGTGATCACGGGCATCAAGCCGCGCTCGATCACCGGCGCCAACACGATCCCCGCCACGAACCCGAGCACGACGCTCGGCAGGCTCGCCATCATCTCGATCGTGGGCTTGATGCGGGCCTTCCACCGCGGGTGCATGAACTGGCTGGCGTAGATCGCCGCCAGCAGCGCGATCGGCGTCGCGAAGAGCATCGAGTACAGGGTGGCCTTGAGCGTGCCGAAGATCAGGGGCACGAGGCCGAACTTCGACTCGAAGGCCTCGTGCCCCGTCGTCTCCCAGGCGTGCACGGGCCGCGGATAGTTCTCGTACCACACCGGCCGGAGGAGCGTGCCGACGGCAACGTCGGCATGGCCGGCGTCGATCGCCCAGGCCGCGATCGCCTCATCGTTGCCGGCGAGGAGGCGGTTCTCCCGGGGAGCGATGCACATCGTGCGGGTCGGATGCGTGCCGCCACCGCCGGCTGCGAGCCGCAGCACCTCGGCGCCCGTCGTCGCCTGGAGGAGCCGCACGCCGGCGTCGAGCCCCGCCCGCGACTCCGCGACGGCGAACAGCCGCGACCGGGGCGAGGCGGCGATCGCGTCCACCCGGGTGCCGTTTCCGGTGATCGTCCGCGCGGCCACGGTCGTCAGGCCGTCGGCCGCCACCGCGTCGTCCTGACGAGCCATGAAGAACAGCCGAACCACTCCGGCGGTGTCGGCGACGGCCAGGGTCGCGCCGCCGAAGAGCCGCTCCACCGTCGCCACGTCCGCGGCGCCGGCCGCGGCGTCGAAGGTCTCCATGAGCTCCGGCTTGGTGGCATCGCGAATCACGTACCGCCGCGCGGAGCCATCGGCCGCGAACAGGAACAGCTGGTCGCCGAGGCCGTTGACCCGCAGGAACCGCGGCCGGAATCCCGCCACCGGCTCGATCGTCGCCCCGGTGGTCTTCACCGTCACCTTGCCGGTGAGCATGTTGCGCTTTGACGCGGCCCGCTCGACCCGCACGCGGCCGGCGTCGTCGAGCGCGGCGACGAGCGCGCCGTCGCCGAGTGGCACCACGTCCACTTCGGTGATCGGTCCGGCCAACGGCTGCGACGCGGGGCCGAGCTCCGTTACCAGCCGGACGCGGGCGAACCGGTCGTTGGCCCCGTGCACGAAGACGATCCCGTCGGCGGCGACGGCGTGCCCCACCGGCGTCGACCGCACCGCCGCCGGCGCGTCCGCGGCGGCCATGAACTCCGCCTGGAGCCCGAACCGCCCGGTGCGGAACGTCCCGTCGGCGAAGCCGACCGCGGCCGCCAGCCCGCCGGGCTCCGTGCGCAACGCCGACCAGCCCTCCAGGCCGCAGTCGCGCGTCGGCACGGACAGCAGCCGGTCGCCCGTCGCCGTCGCCAGCACGTTCACACGTTCCGCACCGGCGACACCGTCGCCGCCGTCGAGCACCCAGGCCACGCTCCCGGACTCGTCGACGCCCATGTGCAGCGGATCCGCGTGCACGAGGTCCGTGCCCATCCGACTGGACCGGGCGGGCCGAAACAGGGGCAGGGCCACCGCCAACAGGTACACGCCCACCAGCAGCACGGCCACGATCGTGCCGATGCCGCCGAGCGTGATCACGGCCCGGGCAACCGCGTCGCCGGCCCGCACCCAGGGATGGGTCTGGCGACGCCGCGACCGCCCGGTGAATGTCGCCGTCTGGGGCATGTTCGGCGGGGGCGAGTGCGGGCGGGCGGTCAGGGCGTGGTGATGCCGAGCTGGCCGAGGGCCTCACGGGCCAGTTGCCCGGTCACGGGAAGATAGCCGTCTTTCTTCACGTCGGCCTGGCCGGTGGCGCTCAACACATAGCGGATGAACTCGCGCCGCAGCGGATCGAGCTGGCTGCCGGGCTTGGAGTTCACGCTCAAGATGAGGAACCGCGCGAGGGGATACTCGCCTTCATACGCAGCCTTGGGCTCGGGGGCCACCGCGGTCTCGCCGGTCTTCGCCGCCAGCGGCAGGGCCCGCACGCCGGCCGTTCGATAGCCGATGCCGCTGTAGCCGATCGCGAACTTGTCGTTGGCGACCGCCTGCACGACGGCCGAACTCCCCGGCTGCTCCTTGACGGTGGGCTTGAAGTCGCCCTTGAAGAGCGCGTGTTCCTTGAAGTAGCCGTAGGTGCCGCTGGAGGCGTTGCGGCCATACAGGCTGATCGGCTTGTCCTTCCACTCGCCGCCGAGGCCGAGGTCGCCCCAGGTGCGAATCTCGGCGTTGGCGCCGCCGTTGCGGTTCTTGGAGAAGATCGCGTCGACCTGCTGCAGCGAGAGCCCCGCCAGCGGATTGTCCTTGTGGACGAAGACGGCGAGCATGTCGATGGCGGCGGGGATCGCCGTGGGGGCGTAGCCGTGCTTCTCCTTGAAGGCGTCGATCTCCCCCGGCTTCCAGTCGCGGCTCATGGGGCCGAACGTACAGGTGCCCTCGGTCAGGGCCGGGGGGGCCGATGCGGACCCCTTGCCCTCGATCCCCTCGCTCACGCCGGGGTAGAACTTCTTGAACCCCTCGGCCCACAGGGCCACGAGATTGTTCATGGTGTCGGACCCGACGAACTTCAGCGACCCGCTGACCTCGCCGGCCACCCGCTCGTACGGCTTGAGGGCCGGGTCGACGTCCTGACCGAACGTCGCGGAAACGCACGCGGCGAGAGCCACCACCGCCGCCACGAAACCACTGCCGCTCATCCGCTGCATGGGCTTTTCCTGAAGAAAACCGGTTTTCCCGGACGGCGACGATCGCTGCTCGCGGGGGCTTTTATCTAGCCGCCGACTGTGAGCGTTTCGTGAGGGTCGTACGAGCCCGGGAAAACGTCAAGGGCCGGGCCGATCTCCCGCCTTTCGCTCGGGTGCGAACCCGCGGCGGACGGTGTTCTCCGTCACGGTTCGCGGCGTCACGAACTGCAGCAAGTAGTCGCTCCCTCCCGCCTTGCTGCCGATGCCCGACATCCGATAGCCGCCGAACGGCTGCCGGTGCACGAAGGCGCCCGTGATCCCGCGGTTGAGATAGACGTTGCCCGCCGCCAGCGCCTGCCGCGCCCGCTCCAGCCGCGACGGACTGCGGGAACAGATGCCGGCGGTGAGGGCGTAGGCGGTGCCGTTGGCGATCTCGAGCGCGTGATCGAAGTCGCGGGCGGGAATGACGGCGAGCACCGGCCCGAAGATCTCCTCCTGCCCGAGCGGCCCGGCGGGATCGACGCCTGCGAACGCGTGCGGCCCCACGAACCAGCCGCGGTCGGCGAGCGGCCCCACGTCCACGGCCGCGAGCGTGCGGGCGGTCCGCCGGCCGAGATCGACGAACGACCGCACCCGCTCGAACGCCTCCCGGTCCACGAGCGGGCCGACCTGCGTGCCCGGGTCGGCGGCCGGCCCCACCGCCAGGCTGCGGATCGCGCCGGCCAGCCGGGTGGCGAAGGCATCGTGCACGCTCGCCAGGACGATCGCGCGGGAGCAGGCGGAGCACTTCTGCCCCTGGAAGCCGAAGCCGCTGCGAACGACCGCGGCCACCGCCTCGTCGAGGTCGGCGTCGTCGTCGACGATGATCGCGTTCTTGCCCCCCATCTCCGCGATCACCCGCTTCACGAGCCGCGCGCCCGGCGTGGCACTCGCCGCAGCGGCCTGGGCGTTGATCGCCAGGCCCACGGCCCGCGAGCCGGTGAAGGCGATCGTGGCCACGTCGGGATGCGTCACCAGCGGCGGCCCGACCTGCTCCCCGCGGCCGGGGAGCAGCGCCAGCCCGCCGGGCGGCACGCCCGCTGCGAGGAGGATTTCGTGGAGCCGCAAGGCCGTGAGCGACGACTGCTCGGCGGGCTTCATGACCACCGGGTTGCCCGTGACGAGCGCCGCGGTCGTCATCCCCGTGAGGATCGCGAGGGGAAAGTTCCAGGGCGCGATCACCACGGTCACGCCGCGGGGCAGAAAGCCGGTCGTGTTCTCCTCGCCCGGCACGTCCACGCGGCGGGGCTGGCCCAGCCGCACCGCCTCGCGGGCGTAATACTCACAGAAGTCGATGGCCTCGGCCACGTCGGCGTCGGCCTCCCGCCAGGGCTTGCCGACCTCGAACACCTGCAGTGCCGCGAGCTCGAACCGGCGCCGGCGCATCTCCGCCGCCGCCGCCCGCAGCACCGCCGCCCGCCGCTCCACGCCCGCGTCGCGCCAGCCCGGCAGCGCCGCATGGCAGGCGGCCACGGCGCGGTCGGCATCCCCCGGCGTGGCCGCCGAGACCTGCGCGACGAGCCGCGCGTGATCGGCGGGATCGTGCCGTGGAAACCGCTCGCCGCGTTCCTCGCGCCGGCCGCCGATCACCACGGGCACGACCTCGGGCGGGCCGCCGTCGAACCGGGCGCGAAGTCGGTCGACCGCCTCCTGCATGCTCCGGCGGGCCGGCTCCAACGCGAAGTCGGTGAGCGGCTCGTTGCGAAACTCGACGGCGTCCGCCGCGGACTGGTCGTCTTGTTCCGGGCCGCGTCGCGCCGCCACCGCCGGCGGGCCGGGCGGCGCCAGGAGCGTGGCCGGCGGCACGTGCTGCACGAAGCCCGCCCGCAGGAACGAGTCGTTCGACGAGTTCTCCAACAGCCGCCGGACGAGATAGGCCATGCCGGGCACGAGCTGCCCGTAGGGCATGTAGACCCGCAGCCGCCAGCCCTCGGCCGTGACGGCCTCCTTCTCCGGGTCGGCCATGCCGAAGAGCATCTGCATCTCCACCGCGCGGCGGTCGAGCCCGAGGTGCTCGGCGACGGCCATGCCGTGGGCCAGCGAGCGGAGGTTGTGGCTGCCGAGCGCCGGCCTGAGCACCTGGGCATGCTCCATCACGAAGGTCGTCGCCGCCTCGTAGCAGCGGTCGGTCTCCCACTTCCGCTCCCACACCGGCACCGGCCAGCCGGCGGCCCGGGCGTGGATTGTCTCGTGGTCCCAATAGGCGCCCTTGACGAGCCGCACCCACACGGGCGTGCCGCGCCGCTCGGCCCAGGCGGCGAGGTCGGCGAGATCCCGGAGCGCATCCCGCAGGTAGCACTGGATCACGATCCCGCAGTGCGGCCAGTCGCGAAACTCCTCCTCCATCGCGATGCGCTTGAAGATCGCCAGCGCCAGGTCCTTCGTGGCGTGGCTCTCCATGTCGACGTGGACCTGCCCGCCATGGTCGCGGGCCGCCCGCCACAAGGGCCGCAGCCGGGCCAGCACCCGCTCCGTCGTGCCGGCGGGATCGATGGCGTCGAAGCGGCCGTCGAGCGCCGACAATTTCAGCGAGACGTTGACCCGCGGCAGGGGCGTTCCTCCCGGCCCGTCGTCCACGAGCCGATCGCCGGGCCAGCGGGCGGCCAGCGGCGGCAGTTCCGCGAGCAGTCGGGCGTAGGCCGCCGCGTAGTCGTCGGCCTCGGTGTCGCTGATCACCGCCTCGCCGAGCAGGTCGAGCGTAAAGGCCCGGTGCTTGCGCCGCTGCGCGAGGGCCGCCGCCGCCGCCTCGTCGGGCGTGGTGCCGGCGATGAAGCGGCGGGCCTGGGCGAGCGTCGCCGCCCGCACGGCCCGGGCCGCGAACGGGGCGAGGAGGCCGGACCGGGCCGCCTGCAGCGCCGCCCGGAGCGGATTCGGCAGCCGGGCCACCACGTCGTCGTCGAGATACTCGCGGACGTGCCGATCAAGGGCGACCGGATCGTCGAGCATCGGCATGCAGTCGACGAGCCGGAAGAGCCGGACCTTCAACTCGTCGTCGTGCGTGGCCCACTCGCCCGCCTGCTGGGCCCACCACTCGGTGGAGGCCATGCCCGGCTGCGCGGCCAGCGCCCGCTCGAGCAGCCGGCGGCCGATCTCCTGCACGCGGGTCTCGATCGCCGCCAGATCGGCCGACGTGAGCCTCGTCGGCGGAACGACCGCGGCAGATCCCGTCACGGCGGTCATCGGCGTCCTACTTCGGCTTGTCCCCGGCCTTGGCCTCGTCGAGGATGATGGAGGCGGAATTGATGCAGTACCGCAGGCCGGTCGGCGGCGGGCCGTCGTTGAAGACATGCCCGAGGTGCCCGCCGCAGCGGCGGCAGGTGACCTCGGTCCGCACCATGCCGTGCGACAGGTCGCGGTGCTCGGCGATCGTCTTGCCCTTCACGCCGTCGATCGGCGCGAAGAAGCTCGGCCAGCCGCAGCCGCTGTGGAACTTCTCACCGGAGCGAAAGAGCGGCTCGCCGCAGCCGATGCAGCGGTAGGTGCCGGCGGTCTCGGTGTCGGTGTACTTGCCGGTGAACGCCCGCTCGGTGCCCTTGCGGCGAATGATCTCGTATTGATGGCTCGTGAGCCGCTGCCGCCATTCCTCTTCGGTCTTGGGGACCGCGTCGTCGGCGAGCCGCCCCTTCACCGCGGGGTTCTTGTCGGCGTCGGCGGCCTCGCGGTCGTCGGGCTTGGTCATGGGCTTTGGTTCCTGGGGCGCGGGAGGGGCGGCGAACGAGCAGGCCGGCAGGCAGGCGGCCGTTGCCAGCGAAAGCATCCACATCGTCGGTCGCGGTTTCTTCATCGTGGCAACGAGCCTCCTCTTGAACGGCGGTCACGGACTGTCGGCTTCCGAATAAGTATAGGCCCCGTTCGGCTTCCGGTTGAACATCGCATTCACGAGCCGCGGCGGGGTTGCCCATGCCCCGGGAGCCGGCGTAGGTGCCCAGCGCAGGCCGACCAATCCGCCTGCGTCGGATCGGTGCCCGCCGAAGCGCCAGGCACCTCCGAGTGAGCGAAGGACCGGAGGTCCGCAGCGAACGTCCGGCGACGGGGCACGGGCAACCCCACCCACCCCAACCGACTGCGGATTGAAAGCGTGGCCGTCACACCCCGACCAGCGCCCGCAGGTCGCGCTCGATCGCGTCGAGGCGGGCCGTAAGGCTCTGCTTTGTCGCCGGCAGCGCGGCCGCGGGGCCGGGGGGAGCCACGGCGAACAGGTAGAACTTGATCTTGGGCTCGGTGCCGCTCGGCCGGGCGGCGACCGCGTTGCCGAGCGGCGGAAAGCGGCCGTCCGCCAGCCGCGTGCCCGCCTCCGGCAGGCCGGCGAGGTCGAAGATCACGAGGTCGCCCTTCACGCCGGCGTACGACTCGGCCGCGGCCCCGGGCGTCCACGTCGTCAGGCGGGCCTGGTCGCGGGTGCGGACCACGTCGAGGCCGCCGCAGGACTGCGGCGGCCGCGCCCGCAGCGCGGCCATGATCTCCTGCATCCGCTCCATGCCGCTGGCTCCGGGGAGCATGACGTTGATCTGCCGCTCCTGGTGGCAGCCGTGAGCGGCGTACAGGGCGTCGAGCTCCTCGTGGGGCGTGCGGCCCGCGGCCTTGAGCCGCGCGGTGAGCTCCGTCATCAGCAGCGCGGCGACGGCGGCGTCCTTGTCGCGGACGTGCGTGCCTGCCAGGTAGCCGTGCGACTCCTCGGCGCCGAACACGAAATGCTCCGGGCCGTGCTTGTCGATGGCCGAGCAGATCCACTTGAAGCCCACGAGCTGCGTGTCGTCCACCTGCAGGCCGCGGGCCTCGGCCAGGCGGCGGACGAGGCCGCTGGTGACGAGCGTGGTGACGACATAGTCGCCGGACCGGGCCTGACCGCGGGCCGCCCGGCCGGCGATCGCCTGGCCGCAGAGCAGGCCGCAGAGCTGGTTGCCCGTGAACGGCCGCCACTCCGCCCCGGCGGCGCGGGTCAGCGGCGCGGCGGCGCCGAGCCGGTCGCAGTCGGGGTCGCTGGCGAGCACGAGGTCGTCGCCCCGCGCGGCCGCGTCGGCGATCGGGCCGGTGAGCACCGCCGGATTCTCGGGGTTGGCGACGTGGCCGGGCACGTTGGGAAAGTCGCCACTGGGCTCCTCGTGGGGCCCGTACACCCGGAGCTTCTCGAAGCCCGCGCCGCGGAGCACGGGCACCACGGCCGTGGCGCCCACGCCGTGGAGCGGCGAATAGAGGATCGACACGTCCCGCGGTCCCGGCGCCGACTGCCCGCACACCGCCGCCACGAAGGCGGGATCGATCTCCTGCTCCACGAACCGCACGCGGTCCTCCGCGACACCCGCTTCGAAGCTCGCGCGGTGTACCGTCTCGACCCGCATCACGCGGTCGATGATTCCCTTGTCGTGCGGCGGGAGCACCTGCACGCCGCCGGCCCAGTAGACCTTCACGGCGTTGTCACTGGGCGGGTTGTGGCTGGCGGTGACCATGATGCCGCAGGTGCTGCCAGTGTGCCGCACGGCGAACGAGAGCTCGGGGGTGCTGCGGAAGCCGCGCAGGAAGAAGACCTTGAATCCGGCCGCGAGCAGGACCTCGGTGCACAGCCGGGCGAAGTGCTCGGAGCGGTGCCGGGTGTCGTAGGCGATCGCGCAGGTGGGCGTCGCGCCGGCGGGCACGACGCTGCGGACGTAATCGGCCAGCCCCTGGGCGCTCTCGCCGATCGTCCGATCGTTGATGGCGTTGGAGCCGACGGGAAACATCGTGCCCCGGCGGCCGCCCGTGCCGAAGGGGATCACCGTCCAGAAGACGTCGTCGAGCTCCCGCCACGAGCCGGCGTCGATGCGAGCCGCCAACTCGCCGGCGAACTCCGCGTACCGCGGGGCGGTCAGCCAGTCCCGCATCATGACCGCCGAGTGCTCCGTGATCGTGCCGGCGGCGCGGGCGGCGGCGATCGCGTCGAGACGGCGGGCGAGGTCGGCGGGCGTGCTCATGAGACATTCCTGGGCTGATGCGGGGGATGTGTGGTGCCGGCCGCGGCCGTTTTATACTCCACCCGCCATGAGCGTCACCGCCACCACCGCCGAGCCGTTGATCGTCAGCGTGTCGGGGCTGCGCGGCGTCGTCGGGCAAACGCTCACGCCGGAGGTGGCCGTGCGATACGCGGCGGCCTTCGTGGCGGGCCTGCCGTCGGGGCCGGTCGTGATCGGCCGCGACGGCCGGGCCAACGGTCCGCCGCTGGCGGCGGCGGTCGTCGAGTTTCTCACCGCGGCCGGCCGCGACGTGATCGACTGTGGCCCCGCCGCCACGCCCACCATCGGCGTCGTCGTCCGCGAGCGAGCCGCGGCCGGCGGCATCCAACTCTCGGCGAGCCACAACCCCGCCCGCTACAACGGCCTGAAGCTCTTCTCGGCGCAGGGCCGCGTGCTCCCGGCGGCCGCGGGCCGCGTCGTGCTCGCCCGCTTCGAGGCCGGCGGCCCCGTGGTCGCCGGCACCGGCCCGCGCGGCCGCGTGCATGCCGACGATGGCATCGCTGACCACGTCCGGCTCGTCGCCGCCACGGTGGACGTGGCCGTGATCCGTCGGCACCGGCCCCGCGTCTGGCTCGACGCCTGCCATGGCGCGGGCAGCCGCGTGGCCCGGCCGCTGCTCGAGCACCTCGGCTGCGAGGTCGTGATCGAAGGCGGCACTCCCGACGGCCTGTTCGCGCACGAGCCCGAGCCCACGGCCGCAAACCTGGCGGGCATGCTGCCGCGGATCCCCGCGGCCGGCGCCGCCGTCGGTTTCTTCCAGGATCCCGACGCCGACCGCCTGGCGATCGCCACGGCCGCCGGCCATTACCTTGGCGAGGAAGCGACGCTGGCGTTGGCGGTCGATGCCGTGCTCGCGAAGACGCCCGGCCCGGTCGTGGTCAACTGCTCCACCAGCGGCATGACCGCGCTGATCGCGGCCCGGCACGGCGTGCCCTGCCACGTCGCGGCGGTGGGCGAGGCCAATGTCGTCGATCGGATGCTCGCCGTGGGGGCGGTGCTCGGCGGCGAGGGCAACGGGGGCGTGATCGACCCGCGGGTGGTGCTCGTCCGCGACAGCTTCGTGGCGATGGCCCTGGTGCTCGAGCGGATGTGTGCCGGGCCGACGCTGACGAGCGTCGCCGACCTGGCGGCGGCGTTGCCGCGGCTGGTGATGAAGAAGACGAAGGTCGATCTCGCCCCGGCGATCCGTGGCCCGGGGCTGGCAGCGGCGCTCGACCGGATCGCGGCGGCGTTTCCGGAGGCCCGGCCCGACCGGCTCGACGGCCTGCGGCTCGACTGGCCCGGCGGCTGGCTGCTGGTGCGGTCGAGCAACACCGAGCCGATCGTGCGGCTGGTGTCCGAGGCTGAAGACGAGGCGGCCGTCGATGCGGCCCTGGCGCGGGCGGCGGCGGCTCTCGCGGGCTGACGGACGCGGAGCCCGACCCCGCGGCTGGGGCGGCGTTTTGCGTCGACCAACTGGACAGGATCGGACGGCGTGGAATAATTCCCTGACTTTCATCACCGTTGCCGGCGAATCTGGACGTCGGCGACATTTTCGTTGGGTCCTGCGGCATCGCAGGCCTGCCGAGGAGGTCGTCAATGCCAGCTGCAAAGCCCCGCCGATTCTTGTCCTGGTTCCAGTGGCGTCAGTTGCTCGCGGCAGCCGGCGGCTGGGCCCTCTCGATTGCCACGGCCTCCGCGCTCGCGGTCGTCGGCTGGTACGGCCACGCCACGCACTGGACCTTCGGGTTCGGAGGCGATCATGCCCACCACGCGGAGCATGCTGCCCAGCCCGCGGTCGATCACGACGCCGCGACGGCATCCGCCGACGACGGCACCGTGCGGTTTCCGTCGCGGGAGGCGCTGGAACGGTCCGGCATCGAGGTGGTGCCGGTCGAGAAGCGGCCCGTCGTCAGCGAGCTCGCCTGCAACGGCGTGGTCGCCTACGACGAGCGCCGCATCGCCCAGCTTTCGACCCGCGTGCCGGGCAGCATCTGGCGGGTGGAAAAGCGGCTCGGCGACCACGTCCGCAAGGGGGACGTGCTGCTCGTCATCGACAGCCAAGACGTGGGCCGACTGAAGGCGGAGTTCCTCAACGCCCTGGTCGCGTACGAATCGCGGCGTGAGCAGTACGCGATTCTGGAGGAGGTCAAAAGCGCGGTCATGGGCCGCCAGCTCCGCGAGGCCAAGGCCCTGCTCCGCGAGGCCCGCAACCATCTGACGAATGCCGAACAGGCGCTGGTGAACCTCGGCTTCGAAGTCACAATCAAGGAATACGAAACGCTCGACGACGACACCCGCGCCGCGCGGATCCGCACCCTCGGCCTGCCACCGGCGATGGTGGCCGGGCTCGATTCCGCCCTCGTGACGTCGAACCTGCTGCCGCTCTACGCCCCCTTCAACGGCATCGTCGTGGGCCGCGAGGCCGTCGTCGGCGAGGTGATCGAGGCCGCGAAGCCGATCTTCGAGGTCGCCGACGTCTCGACGATGCTGCTGGTGCTCAACGTGAGCAAGGAAGACGCCGACAAGGTGGCGATCGGCCAGCCGGTGCGGTTCCGGCCCGACGGCTCCGAGACCGACTTCACCAGCCGGATCACGTGGATCAGCACCGAGGTGAACGAGGAGACCCGCACGCTCGAGGTGCGGGCCGAGGTCGACAATCTGGCCGGCGCGGCTGACGGCGAAACGCGGCATGCCTTGCGGGCCCACACCTTCGGCAGCGGGCGGATCGAGATCGACCGACGCGGCACCGCCGTCGTCGTGCCGCGGACGAGCGTTCAATGGGACGGGAGCCGCTGGGTGGTTTTCGTGC
>Ga0315906_10000441_pt1 | contig 66126 bp, 67 predicted proteins | sample LakEriMetagenome_4_FD_203526 | JGI IMG/M metagenome (GOLD analysis project Ga0315906, IMG submission 203526) | Freshwater fungal communities from buoy surface, Lake Erie, Ohio, United States - Buoy 2 MA122 | ecosystem: Environmental > Aquatic > Freshwater > Lake > Lake biofilm | place: USA... | reverse complement strand
GGCCAGCGCCCGACCCGCCCATGGCGGGCGCTTCGCCCACACCGGGTCGGGCGCTGGCCTTTGTCTTTCCCGGACCTGCCGGTCTACAGGACACCGTCCCGCACGGGCGGGGGAAACGCGGATCGCGTTTCCTGGTCCCGCCCGCACCGACGAAAGCGCTGTCACCGCGTCAATGGCAGGGGCCATCGCCCCTGCCACAGCGCCACGCTGATCCTTGTCCAGCCGGGGGCCAAAGCCCCCGGCCAGCGCCCGACCCGCCCGTGGCGGGCGCTTCTCGCCCGCCGGGTCGGGCGCTGGCCTCTGTCCTTCCCGGACCTGTCGGCCTGCAGGGCACGGTCCCGGCCGAAGGGGCACCCCCTTTCCCCGGAACGCACCGAACGTCCCGGCCGCCCAAGCAACCGGCACGTCTTCAGCACCCTGCCGGATGCGACCGCATTTCAGGGCTGGCCCCGAAACGCCGCTGCCCCGCAAGCGGCCCGTCAGATCAGCTTGCCCATCGCCACGGCGGTATCCGCCATGCGGTTCGAAAAGCCCCATTCGTTGTCATACCACGACAGGATGCGCACCATCGTGCCTTCCATGACCTTGGTCTGGTCCATGTGAAAGATCGACGAATGCGGGTCATGGTTGAAGTCGGACGAGACATTCGGCTGGTCGTTGAAGCCCAGAATCCCCTTCAGCCGCCCTTCCGCTGCCGCCCGGATCGCTGCGTTCACCTCCTCGACCGAGGTCGGGCGCGCTGCCTCGAACACCAGGTCCACCACCGAGACATTGGGCGTCGGCACGCGGATCGCGACCCCGTCCAGCCTGCCCTTCAACTCGGGCAGCACCAGCCCCACCGCCTTGGCCGCCCCCGTCGAGGTCGGGATCATGCTGAGCGCGGCGGCGCGGGCGCGGTACAGGTCCTTGTGCATCGTGTCCAGCGTCGGCTGGTCGCCGGTATAGCTGTGGATCGTGGTCATGAAGCCGCGCGTGATCCCGATGGCCTGGTTGAGAACCTGCGCCACCGGTGCCAGGCAGTTGGTGGTGCAAGAGGCGTTGGAGACGACCAGATCATCCCTGGTCAGCGTGGTGTGGTTCACGCCGTAGACAATCGTCTTGTCCGCCCCCGCCGACGGGGCCGAGACCAGAACGCGGCTTGCGCCGTTTTCCAGGTGGACCTTCGCCTTGTCCTTGTCGGTGAAGATGCCGGTGCATTCCATCACGATATCGACATGAGCCCAGGGCAGGTCCGCCGGGTTCTTGATGGCCGTCACCTCCATCGGGCCGCGCCCGGCGTCAATCGTGGTGGCCGTGGTTGTGACCGTGCCGGGAAAGCGGCCATGCACGGAATCAAAGCGCAAGAGATGTGCGTTGGTTTCCACCGGACCCAGATCGTTGATTGCAACCACCTCGATATCGGTCCGCCCCGATTCGATGATGGCGCGCAGCACGTTCCGCCCGATCCGGCCAAAGCCGTTGATTGCCACCTTGACTGTCATCTCGTTCTCCTTGCTGGCCCGCGCCGCCCGCTCGGGCAGCCATGGGCATGGGTTTCGTTGCGCCGACACAGACGGGCGCGGGTTGAAATTCGGCGGGCCGTGCCGACCATACCGCCCCAAGGCGCGGGTTTCCACGGCCCGCCGTGTTTTTTTGGCCCCCTGTGGCCCGGCCCGCGCCCCCTGTCAGTGCAAAGGTGCTCCGTCCCCCCCCCGGTACGACGAGCTTGCGGCTTGCCGGCGCGCTTGCCTGCGATACCCTGCCAAGGTGCTGAAAACGTGAAGACCGCATCGGCTGCCGGCCGGAAAACAGGAAACCCTTGCGCACGCGCCCCGCGCGGTCTGGCAGGGGCCATCGCCCCTGCCACAGCGCTGCGCTGGCATCAGGACCGGCCGGGGGCCAAAGCCCCCGGCCAGCGCCCGACCCGCCCCCGGCGGGCGCCCGACCCGCCCCCGGCGGGCGCCCGACCCGCCCCCGGCGGGCGCCCGACCCGCCCCCGGCGGGCGCTTCGCACCCGCCGGGTTGGGCGCTGGCCTGCGTTCCTCCCGGACCTGCCGGTCTGCAGGGCACCGTCCCGCGCGGGCGGGGAAACGCGGGTCGCGTTTCCTGTTCCCGCCCGGAGGGGCGAAAGCACCCGCACCGCTTCAATGGCAGGGGCCATCGCCCCTGCCAAAGCGCTGCGCCGGGATCAGGACCAGCCGGGGGCCAAAGCCCCCGGCCAGCGCCCGACCCGCCCATGGCGGGCGCTTCGCACCCGCCGGGTCGGGCGCTGGCCTGCGTTGTTCCTGGACCGACCGATCTACAGGGCACCGTCGCGCGCGGGCGGGGAAACGCGGTGCGTTTCCTGTTCCCGCCCGGAATGGCAAGCCGCCTTTCCGGCGGATCAGGATGAATTTCCGTCCGGCAAGCGGCGGGGATGCTGTTTCAGCCCCCTGTTGCACAGTCGCCGCAACTGCGCAGGCCCCCCTGCCCGACGGCGCAAGCGCGTGGCAGGGGGGCCTGCGCAGGTTCTGTGCCCGCAAGTCCGCCGATCCAGCGCGGGCGCAAAAGGCGGGCGAAAGGGGCCGCAGCGCGGTCAGGCAGCCTCGAACCTGATCGGCAGGCGCAGGAATTGCGTCGCGCGGTCAGAGACCGCCCGGGCATCCCCTGTCGTCAGGAATTTTGCTTCCCGGCCCGGCCCGATAAATCCGGGGCGGCGGGTCAGATAATCGGCCAGGCTTTCGGCCACCAGTGCAGCCTGTGAGTAGACTTTCACCCCCGGCCCCAGCGCTTCGGCAAAGACCTTTTCCATCAGCGGATAATGGGTGCAGCCCAGCACGGCGGCCTGCGGATGGGGCATCCGGCGCTTCAGCGCCTCGACATGGCTGCGCACCAGCGCCTCTGCCAGCATCTCGTCCCCCGCCTCGATCGCATCCACCACGCCGCCGCAGGGCTGCGCCTCGACATCGACGCCGATCGCGCGGAAGGCCAGTTCGCGCTGGAACGCGCGGGACGACACGGTGGCGGGGGTGGCAAACAACGCCACATGTTTGACATCCACCTCGCGCGGCGGGGAATTGTCGCCCCACTGGCGTTCGGTCAGCGCCTCGATCAGCGGCACGAAAACGCCCAGCACCCGCTTGTCCGCCGGAACCCAGGTTTCCTGCATCCGCTTCAGCGCGGCAGCCGAGGCGGTGTTGCAGGCCAGGATCACCAGATCGCAGCCTTCCGCCCACAGCCGTTCCACCCCGGCGCAGGTCAGGGCGAAAATGTCATCCGGTGTCCGGGTGCCATAGGGGGTGTGGGCGTTGTCGCCGTAGTAGACAAAGGGCACATCGGGCAGGCGGCGCACCAGCGCCTGATGCACCGTCAGCCCGCCCAGGCCGGAATCAAAGACGCCAACTGCCATGCCCTGCCCCGCGTTGCGGCGCGCCGGGCCGAAAGGTCAAAGCGCGCGGTACTTTTCTTCAAACTCGTAGCCGTAACCATACGACTTGAGCGGCTCGGGCGAAAGATCATAGGTGGCCTGCCGCAGGTAGCCCATCAGCGCGCGCGGGTCGGTCTTCAGGGCCGCCAGTTCATGCGCGGGCAAGGGCTGACCCACGACGATGCGCACGGGTTCGTCCACACGGGACCGGAATTCCTTGATCAGCAAGCCAAGGCGCAGGTTGTAGTGCAGATGACTGGCCAGCTGGAACAGGCGGCTGTTGTGACCGTGAAAGAAGATCGGCACCACGGTGGCAGTCGATTTCGCAATCATTTTGGCGGTGAAATTGCGCCAGCCGGGGTCCATGGGCCGCGAAAAGGGCCGCGCTGCGGTGGAAACGGTGCCGCCGGGAAAGACGCCGATCGCCCCGCCTTCGGACAGATAGCGCAGGCAGGCCGCCCGGGTTTCAACATTCTGGCGGATCGCCTCTTTCGTCTCGTCGAAAGAGATCGGCAGGATCACACGGTTCAGCGCCTCGGCCCGGCGGAACACCGAATTGGCCAGAATGCGGAAATCGCCCCGCATCCGGTCCAGCACATGGCCCATCATCAGACCATCCAGAATGCCGTAGGGATGATTGGCAATCAGGATCAGCGGACCATTGGCCGGGATGTGCGACAAGGCACCGCCCACCACATCGAGGCTGAGCCCGTAGCGTTCGACAATCACATCCCAGAAGCTGCGGCCCGTTGCCACGTCCCGCTCATAGCCTTCGGCGCGGCGGATCAGCGACAGGCGGCCCGTCGCATTTTCCAGCACCCGGATCAGCGCGCGACCGGGGGCCGAGCGCGCCGAGGTCGCATAGGTGATATCACGGGTGACTTCGGTGGTTCCCATGCCGGACGCCTTCCTGCAGATTGCTGCGACATAGCGCGCAGCACTGAGTCTGACCAGAAAAGATGACGGTTTGGTAACGGTGCCAGCGGCAGGTGCCAAGCCCCGGCCATGTTTCCGTTGCAACGCTGCCATGTCGTCCCTAAGTGCAGAAAGCGAAGGGGTCAGAGTGCCGGGATGGATTGGGACAAGCTTCGGATTTTTCACGCCGTGGCCGACGCGGGCAGCCTGACCCATGCGGGAGACGTGCTGCACCTGTCGCAATCCGCCGTCAGCCGGCAGATCCGCGCGCTGGAGGAAAGCCTGAATACCACCCTGTTTCACCGCCATGCGCGCGGTCTGATCCTGACCGAACAGGGCGAGTTGCTGTTTGATGCCACCCAAGCGATGGTCAAGCGTCTGGATGCCGCCGCAGCCCGGATCAGGGACACCGAAGACGAGGTCTTTGGTGAGCTGCGCGTGACCACCACCACGGGCTTCGGCACGCTCTGGCTGGCGCCCCGGCTGACCGCGCTATATGCCAAGTATCCCTCTCTCAAGATCGACCTGATGCTGGAAGAGCGGGTGCTGGACCTGCCGATGCGTGAAGCCGACGTCGCAATCCGGATGAAGGAACCCAGCCAGGCTGACCTGATCCGCAAGCGGCTGATGAATATCCGGATGCGGCTTTATGCCTCGTCGGCCTATCTGGAAAAAGCGGGCGTGCCGGAACGACCGGGGGACCTCAGCCAGCATCGTCTGATCAGCCAGCACCCCGGCACGCCGCAGGTGGCGGCCGGGGCGGCGCTGGTGCAGGACCTGATGCGGTTCGACGTGCCCTCGACGCTGACGGTGAACAATTATTTCGGCGTGCTGCAGGCCGTCCTGAACCATCTGGGCATCGGCGTTCTGCCCGATTACCTGTCAGACGACTTTCCAAATCTTGTGCATGTCCTGCCCGAGGTGGAATCCGGCGATGTGCCGGTGTTCCTGGCCTATCCGGAAGAGCTGCGCCATTCCAAGCGGGTCGCGGCCTTTCGCGAGTTCGTCATGGAAGAGATTTTTGCCTACAGGAAACGACAGCAGATGTAGGCTGCGGTGTCGCGCGCGCGGCCGGGCCGGGGCGATCATGCCCGCATCAACGCCCTGCGCTGCGCCGTTGCGGGATGCAGTCGCGGGTGCCCACAGCTATGCGTCGCCGTCATAACCGCCATGCCACATCTGCGGCATCTTCCATATTGAAGCGACTGGCCGATGTGCCTATTTCCCCCAGTGATGGCGGCGGCGCAGTTTGCCCGGCGTCATCATTCCTCCCTGTTGGACTTTGGCCGGGCATCTGTCCGGCCTTTTTTTGGCCGGAACGCCAGCCTTTGCCTGCACAGTCACCGGGGCTGACCGGCGGGCGCGCGGCAGATGCGGCCCCCGACCGGTCTTCGCGGTGCCGCAGGGGCGGCGAACCCGCGCGTTCCGCGTCACCGCCGCTTGCAGACCACCAGCAGACACAGCCCGACCGTACCCCGCACAGCGGCGGCGATCTTTGCGGTGAAGCGCATATCCTGATCCGGTCCGGCGCCGACCATGATGTGGAACCCGCCCTGCCGTTCGCCGGTTTCGGCTGTCTCCGCCGTCGGCCGGGCATGACCCGGAACACAGGGGCCTGTGGCCTGAGGCGCGCGATTCTGTGCCCTGAACCCCTGCCTTATCGTCCGGGACCCCGGCCTTTCCGGCGCGGGGTCGCTGCCGCCCTGCAAACAGGCAAGCGCCCTGTCTGTCGTCGGCGATGCCCTGTTTCCCCGGATTCCGGGCTGCGGCATCACCATGCGGCAGGGGGGTGGCCTGCCACCGGAAGGGTTGCGGAAACGCCGCAGGGGGTGCCCTTTCGCCGGGGGCGGACGTTTTTTCGAGGGGCCGCCCCCGCCGCACTGCCCCCCCTTTCCCCAGCGCGCGCCTTGTCCTAAGACGCAGCCATGGCCGCCGCAGGGAACACGCATGACCGAACCCGAAATCACCCCCGATCTGGTCGCGGCCCACGGGCTGACGCCTGACGAATACGCGCGGGTCCTGTCGATCATCGGCCGCGTGCCGACCTTCACCGAGCTTGGCATCGTCTCGGCGATGTGGAACGAACATTGTTCCTACAAATCGTCAAAGAAATGGCTGCGCACCCTGCACACCACCGGGCCGCAGGTGATCTGCGGACCGGGCGAGAACGCGGGCGTTGTCGATATCGGCGACGGTCAGGCGGTGGTCTTCAAGATGGAAAGCCACAACCACCCCAGCTATATCGAGCCTTATCAGGGGGCCGCAACCGGGGTGGGCGGCATTCTGCGCGATGTCTTCACCATGGGCGCGCGCCCGATTGCGGCAATGAACGCGCTGAGCTTCGGCGTGCCGTCGCATCCCAGGACCGCGCATCTGGTCAAGGGCGTGGTCGAAGGGATCGGCGGCTATGGCAATGCCTTCGGCGTTCCGACCGTGGGCGGCGAGGTGCGCTTTCACCGCGCCTATAACGGCAACTGTCTGGTCAACGCCTTTGCGGCCGGGCTGGCTGATGCGGATGCGATCTTTTATTCCGCCGCCTCGGGCGTTGGTATGCCGGTGGTCTATCTGGGGGCCAAGACCGGGCGCGACGGGGTGGGCGGTGCCACCATGGCATCGGCAGAATTCGATGACACCATCGAGGAAAAGCGCCCCACAGTGCAGGTGGGCGACCCCTTCACCGAAAAGCGCCTGCTGGAGGCCTGTCTGGAACTGATGGCCTCTGGCGCGGTGATCTCGATCCAGGACATGGGGGCAGCCGGGCTGACCTGTTCGGCGGTGGAAATGGGCGACAAGGGCAATCTGGGCATCCGCCTTGACCTGGACCGCGTGCCGGTGCGCGAGCGTGGCATGACCGCCTATGAGATGATGCTGTCGGAATCCCAGGAACGGATGCTGATGGTGCTGAAGCCTGAGAAAGAGGACGAAGCGCGCGCGATCTTCGGAAAATGGGACCTTGATTTCGCCATTGTCGGCGAAACCATTCCCGAGGACCGCTTCCTGGTGATGCTTGGCAATCAGGTGAAGGCCGACCTGCCGCTGAAGGCGCTGTCGGGCCATGCGCCGGAATATGACCGCCCCTGGGTGGCAACGCCGAGGGCGGCCCCCGCAGGTCCGGTGCCCGATGTCGACCCCATCGCGGGCCTGCGCGCGCTGATCGGATCGCCCAACTATGCCCGCAAGGCCTGGGTGTGGGAACAGTATGACAGCATGGTGATGGCCGACACCGTGCGCGCGCCGGGGCTGGGGGCGGGTGTGGTGCGGGTGCATGGCACGGCCAAGGCGCTGGCCTTCACCAGCGACGTGACCCCGCGCTACGTCAAGGCGAACCCGGTCGAAGGCGGCAAGCAGGCGGTGGCAGAAGCCTGGCGCAACCTGGTGGCCGTGGGCGCGCGCCCGCTGGCCGCGACCGACAACCTGAATTTCGGCAACCCGGAAAAGCCCGAAATCATGGGGCAGCTGGTGGGCGCGATCACAGGCATCGCCGAGGCTTGCCGTGCGCTCGACTTTCCCATCGTGTCGGGCAATGTCAGCCTGTACAATGAAACTGACGGCACCGCCATTCTGCCCACCCCCACCATCGGCGGCGTCGGCCTGCTGGCCCGGCACGAAGACATGATCGCGGGCCACCCGGCAGAGGGTGACGTGGCCGTGCTGATCGGCGAAGGTGCCGGGCATCTGGGCCAGTCGGCGCTGCTGGCCGAGATGTTCGGCCGCGAAGACGGCGATGCGCCCCTTGTCGATCTTGCCGCCGAACGGTGCAATGGCGCGTTCCTGCTGGCCAACCGCAGCCTGCTGCGCGCGGCCACCGACCTGTCGGATGGCGGGCTGGCACTGGCCGCCTTTGAGATGGCCGAAGCTGCGGGCCTTGGGGTGACGCTGGACACGGCAGAGACCGCCGCGCTGTTCGGCGAAGATCAGGCGCGCTATCTGGTGGCCTGCACCGGGGACCAGGCAGAGGCGCTGCGGGCCGAAGGGCTGAAGGCAGGCGTGGCGGTGGCCAGGGCGGGCCGGTTTGGCGGAACGGACATCCGCTTTGGCGGAACCGGGGCACCGCTTGCCGATCTTTCGGCGCTCTACCGCAGCGCCTTTGCCAACTCCCTTGGGCTGTGATGCTGCGACAGGCGACAGCGCGGGACGCGGCCTTCGTTGGCACCCTTTGGACCACGCCGGACAACACCCGCTTCATCGTCGCCCCCGAAACGGACGAGATCGAAGCAAAGACCGCAACCGGCGATCTGCTGATCTGGACCACAGCGGGGCACCCCGCCGGATTTGCGACCCTGATGCAATGGTTTCCACGGGTCTGGACCATCCCTGCCGTCGCGGTTCAGGACCGCAGGGCGGGAACCGGGCTGGCGATGATGCAGGCGGTGCTGGACGAGATGTTCCATGTCCGGGACGCGCATCGGGTGGGGCTGGATGTGACGGCGGACAATACAGCCGCGCTGTCGCTGTTCCGCAGGCTGGGCTTCGTGACGGAAGGCGTCTGGCGACAATGCTGGTGCCGCCCGGACGGCGCATGGGTGGATTGCGTCTTTCTGGCGCTGCTGAAACACGAATGGCGCGCGGCGGCCTGATGCGATCCCTTGCGGCCCCGCTGCGCGCGGCCTAAATTGACCGCCAGACAGGAGCTGTTCTGATGCCGATGGAAGCCCGCGACATTGAAAACCTGATCCGCGAAACCTTTCCCAGGGCGCGCATCACGATCACCGATCTGGCGGGTGACGGCAACCACTGGGCCGCCGAAGTGATTGACGAAAGCTTCAGGGGCCTCAACCGCGTGCAGCAGCAGCGCGCGGTCTATGCCAGCCTGAAGGGCCGGATGGACGGGGCCAATGGCGAACTGCACGCCCTGGCCCTGACCACCAAGGCACCGGACTGATCTTATCCAGAAGGAATATCCCCATGGCACAAGCCGAAGACCTGATCCGCGACACCATCGAAAAGAACGACGTTGTCCTGTTCATGAAAGGCACAAAGTCGATGCCGCAATGCGGTTTTTCCAGCCGGGTGGCGGGTGTGCTGAATTACATGGGCGTGGAATTCACCGACGTGAACGTGCTGGCCGATGCCGACATCCGTCAGGGCATCAAGGATTTCTCGGACTGGCCGACAATCCCGCAGCTGTACGTCAAGGGCGAATTCATCGGCGGCTGCGACATTGTCACCGAGATGACCCTGTCGGGAGAGCTCGATGCCCTGCTCACCGACAAGGGCGTGGCCTTTGACAGGGACGCCGCCGAAAAGATCAGATCAGCCAACGCCTGACGGCCTTTCGCGCGGCAGTCTTCTGTTCACAAATATCCTCGGGGGGGGCGCGTCCGCAGGACGCGAAGGGGGGCAGACAGCCCCCCGGCCCGGTCGGGTCAGGCCGAACGGCCCGCCCGCTCTTCCGCGGCGGCGGCCAGGGCCTCGGCGCGGGCGGCGATCTCTGCAAGGGTTTCCACGACATGGGCGGGCACATCGGCCACGCCCGCACGAAGCTGGTGTGCCCGGCTTTCCAGCAGGCTGACATCGGCCTTCAGCGCACGCCGCTCGTCTTCCAGGGCTGCCATGCGGTCGGCCAGCATCAGCGCGGCCATCAGCAGCATGCGGGATTCGGGCAGTCGGCCCATCTGGGTCACCAGCGGTCGGGCTTCCGCATCGAGCAACTCTGCGGCGGCGCGCAGCAACTGCTCTTCGCCGGGCTGGCAGGCCACCTGGAACGTCCGTCCTCCGATCATGATATCGACATCAGGCATCCTGCATCTCTCCGATCAGGGGGTGGAGTTCGGCCAGAATTTCTTCCATCTGCGCCATTTCGGTCAGCCGCGTCGCCTGCAGCGCCTCAAGTTCCACCAGCATCGCCGTGTTGAGCAGATGCGGGTCCGCCAGGCCTGCGGTCTGCGCCTCGCGCAGGGCGCGCAGGCTTTCGCGCAGCTGGATCACGGTTTTCTTCAGGCGCTGAAGTTCAAGGCCCTGCGCGTCAAGCGCCCGGACCAGACGGCCCACCTTTGCGGTGGCCTCTGCGGCATCGCTTGACTCGCGCAGGGTCAGGACGCGCAGGCGTTCGGTCAGATCGGCAATGGTGGCCTGTCCGGTCCGCAGGGCGTCCTGCAAGTCTGCGGTGCCAGTCCCAGAAGCTGCGGGCACAAAGCCGTCAACGGCCTGACCGATCCGGTCGAAAGCCACGCTGATGCGCCGCTCCAGATCCTTGATGTCGCTCATCGCCTGTCCTCCCCTGTGCCGACCCTGCGCAAGGGCCACCTTAACGCCTGCCCCCCCACGCGAATCGCGATCACATCCGCCTGAGGCGATCTTACCCCAAAGGCCAAAGGTTTTGCGCGCCCTTTCGCCACAAGCGGTTGCGGGGCACGCTTGATCTTGCCGTCCGGGCTGGTATTCAGCCGACAAGACAGTCTGCATCCGGGCCAAGGGGCCCCCTTCCGAAGGACACCTGGCCTTGGACACAGCGACCCTGCGCGCAAAACACCCCGACCACTGGATGAAGGCCTGCGCGATCCGCGCGCTGACGCTGGACGGGGTGGCGGCGGCCAACTCGGGGCATTCCGGCATGCCGATGGGCATGGCCGATGTGGCCACCGTGCTGTTCGGGCGGCACCTGAGCTTTGACGCCGCAGCGCCCGACTGGCCGAACCGCGACCGCTTCATCCTGTCGGCCGGGCATGGCTCGATGCTGCTCTATGCGCTGTTGCACCTGACGGGCTATGCCGACATGACGCTGGAACAGGTCCGCACCTTCCGCCAGTGGGGGGCGATCACGGCAGGCCACCCGGAATTCGGCCATGCCATGGGCATTGAGACCACCACCGGCCCCCTGGGGCAGGGGCTGGCCAACGCCGTCGGCTTTGCCATTGCCGAGGAATCGCTGCGCGCCCGCTGGGGGGCCAGGGTGATTGATCATCATACCTATGTCATCGCCGGTGACGGCTGCCTGATGGAAGGCGTCAGCCAGGAAGCACTGGCGCTGGCCGGCAGGCTGAAACTGTCGCGGCTGATCGTGCTGTGGGACAACAACGGCATCACCATCGACGGCAAGGTTTCGCTTTCCGACGTGACCGACCAGAAGGCGCGCTTTGCCGCCTCGGGCTGGGCGGTGTTCGCCTGTGACGGCCATGATCCGGAAGATATCGACCGGGCGATCAAGGCGGCAAAGGCGGCGGGGTGCCCGGCGCTGGTGGATTGCCGCACGCATATCGCGCTGGGCTCTTCAGCGCAGGACACGTCCAAGGGGCATGGCGCGCTGACCGATGCCGGGCTGATCGCCGATACCAAGGCCGCCTATGGCTGGCCCCATGCGCCATTCGTCATCCCCGCCGACATCAAAGCCGCGTGGGAGGCCATCGGCACCCGTGGCCGCGCCGCGCGCAAGGACTGGGAGGCGCGCTTTGCCGCCCTGCCCGCCGCCCGCCGGGCCGAATTCGCCCGCATCTTCGCGCGCGATGTCCCGGCCAGGCTGACGGCGGTGATCCGCGCGGTCAAGAAATCGGCGGTGGAAAAGCTGCCAAAGGTCGCAACCCGCCGCGCCAGCGAAATGGTGCTGGAGGCGGTGAACCCGGTTATGGGCGAAACCATCGGCGGGTCTGCCGACCTGACGGGATCGAACAATACCAAAACCCCGGATCTGGGTGTCTTCGATGCGGCCAACCGGAAAGGGCGGTACATCTACTACGGCATCCGCGAACATGGCATGGCGGCGGCGATGAACGGCATGGCCCTGCACGGCGGCCTGCGCCCCTATGGCGGCACCTTCCTGTGCTTCACCGATTACGCGCGGCCCGCCATGCGGCTTTCGGCGCTGATGGGCATTCCGGTGGTCTATGTGATGACGCATGACAGCATCGGGCTGGGCGAGGACGGGCCGACACACCAGCCGGTGGAGCATCTGGCACTCTTGCGCGCCACACCCAACACCTGGGTGTTCCGCCCCGCCGATCTGGTGGAAACCGCCGAATCCTGGGAACTGGCCCTGACTGCGAAACGCACGCCTTCGGTGCTGGCGCTGTCGCGGCAGAACCTGCCTGCGGTGCGCAAGGTACACAGCAACCGGAATATGACAGCGCGCGGCGCCTATGTGCTGGCCGAAGCGGACGGCAAGCGACAGGCCATTCTGATGGCAACCGGGTCCGAAGTTGAAATCGCATTGAAGGCCCGCGATCTGCTGCAGGCCGGCGGGATTGGCACGCGCGTGGTGTCGATGCCCTGCTGGGAGCTGTTTGAAGACCAGGACGCCGCCTGGCGCCGCAAGGTCCTGCCGCCCGGTCCGGTGCGGGTGGCGATTGAGGCCGGGGTGCGATTCGGCTGGGACCGCTGGCTGTTCGGCGAGGGCGGCAAGCGCGAAAAGTCGGGCTTCATCGGGATGCACGGCTTTGGTGCCTCGGCCCCGGCGGAATGGCTTTACGCCGAATTCGGCATCACCGCCGAGGCGACGGCGGAAAAGGTCAGGGCGCTGCTGGGCTGATCTGCCATCTTGCCGGTCTTGCCGGGGGGTGTTCCCCGCCTTGGTTGCTTGGGACGGTGACCGCTGCCCGATCAGCACGGGAACCGCCGCAGCGGCGGTCTCAGGCGGGTTTGCGCCGGATCGCCTGCCACAGGGGCAGGATCACGTACTGCGACAGGGGCAGGATCAACAGCCCAAGGATCAGGCCGATGATGCCATCCAGCGCGGCCTTGACGGCCCAGGTCACAAGGCCTGCGGCCTGCGGCACGGCATGGGCGGCCAGTTCAGCGATATGGTCGATCTGGTGTTCGGGCCAGGCAAAGCCGATCTGCGCCAGCCCGTGGATCACGATGGACCCGCCGACCCAGATCATCGCAGCCGTGCCCACAGCCGACAGGACCGCCATGAATCCGGGCATCCCGCGAACAACCCCGCGCCCCAGGGCGCGGGTCACGCCAAGGCGGCCACGCCGGCTCAGGTACAGGCCCACGTCATCGGCCTTCACGATCAGCGCAACCCCGCCATAGACCAGCACGGTGATTGCCGTGCCGACAACGGCCAGGGCCGCCGCCTGAAACCAGATGTCCCGCCCCGGCAGGGCAGCCAGGGCGATGGTCATGATCTCGGCCGACAGGATGAAGTCGGTCTTCACCGCGCCTGCGACCTTTTCCTGTTCCAGATGCAGGGCTGAAGCCGCCTCTTCATCCAGCGGTTCATCGGCATGGGCGGGATGGACGAACAGGTGATACACCTTTTCGGCCCCTTCGAAACACAGATAGGCCCCGCCCAGCATCAGCAAGGGCGCAATGACCTGCGGCGCGAAGGCGGACAGGACCAGCGCTGCCGGCAGAAGGATCAGCATCTTGTTGCGGATCGACCCCAGCGCGATTCGCCCGACAATCGGCAGTTCGCGGTCGGCGGCAAAGCCGTGAACGTATTTCGGCGTGACGGCGGCATCGTCGATCACCGCCCCTGCCGCCTTGATCCCCGCCTTGGTCGATTGCCCGATGACATCATCCAGCGAGGCCGCCGCAACTTTGGCGATCGCCGCCACATCGTCGAGAAGTGCAAGCAGACCGCTCATCGCCTATCCTTTGCTGACGGGGCACTGACGGGGTGCTGAAAAAGTCCGGCCGCCTGCCGGATTGAAATTCTTCCATATCCTGCCGGAAAAGGGCTGCCAATCCGGGCGGACACGGAAACGCACCGCGTTTCGCCGCCCGGTCAGAAACTGCGGCCCTGCGGGACCGGTCCCTCTGGCGGGGGCGGGCCGGACGCGCGCCAAGGGCTTTGGCCCCCGACCGCCGGGTGGCCCTGACGCCGCATGGCAAAGGCGATGGCCTTTGCCATCGCAGCGGGGGCGGACCTTTCGCCCCGTCTCCGGGCGGGACCCGGAAACGCGACCCGCGTTTCCCCGCCCGCGTGGCACGGTGCCCCGCAGACCGGCAGGTCCGGGAACAGCAGAAGGCCAGCGCCCGACCCGGCGGGGGCGAAGCGCCCGCCTTGGGCGGGTCGGGCGCTGGCCGGGGGCATTGGCCCCCGGCTGGTCCTGATGCCAGCGCAGCGCTGTGGCAGGGGCGATGGCCCCTGCCAGAGAGACAGGGCATCCCGGAGAACGTCCCTCCGGGCGGGAACAGGAAACGCGACCCGCGTTTCCCCCGCCCGCGCGGGACGGTGCCCTGTAGACCGGTCGGCCCAGGCACCACGAAAGGCCAGCGCCCGACCCGGCGGGGGCGAAGCGCCCGCCAGGGGCGGGTCGGGCGCTGGCCGGGGGCTTTGGCCCCCGGCTGGTGCTGGTCACAGCGGATCGCTGTGGCAAAGGCGATGGCCTTTGCCATGGCAGCGGGGGCTGGCAGATTGCGGCAAGACCTTCTGGCCCATCCACGGGCGGGATCAGGAAACGCACGGCGTTTCCCCCGCCCGTGCGGGACGGTGCCCTGTAGACCGGCAGGTCCAGGCACCACGAAAGGCCAGCGCCCGGCCCGGCGGGCGGGAAGCGCCCGACGGGGGCGGGTCGGGCGCTGGCCGGGGGCTTTGGCCCCCGGCTGGTCCTGATGCCAGCGCAGCACTTTGGCAGGGGCGATGGCCCCTGCCATGGAAGCGGTGACAGTGCTTTCGCCAGTCCGGGCGGGACCAGGAAACGCAGCGCGTTTCCCCCGCCCGCGCGCGACGGTGCCCTGTGGACCGGCAGGTCCGGGAACAGCGACAGGCCAGCGCCCGCCAGGGGCGGGTCGGGCGCTGGCCTGCGTTGCGCTTGGGGGAACGGTCCTCATAGGGCCGTGGTCCCTGTCCGGGCGGGGAAACGCGACCCGCGCTTCCTGGTCCCGCCCATCCTGCGGTGATCTTGCCCCACAATGCGCCCGAAACGGAAAGCCCGATGGACCGCCCGAGCGGAAAACCGGCACCTCACCCGCACCGCGCGCATCAGCCGGGGGCATCGCCCCGCTGCGGTTGAGGCGCAGGCCACCCCTGCGCCAGAGGCCAAAGCCGCCGACCGGCAGGCACCCTGCCCGGGGGCGGACGCCGGCCTGTTGCCATGTCCGCAAGAACCGTCCCTTCAAACCGCAACCGTTGCCTTGCGGGCAAACGACCGGCACCCTACCGCCGCCCCGGCAATCCCTTTCTCTCGGATCGGGAAGCCTTCTGCATTCGGCAGGTGGCCGGGATGCCTCTTGAGCACCCCCCTAATCAAACGTCCCCGTCACCCGGCCGAACAGCATGAAGGCCCGCGCGGTGCGGGTTTCGGCAAGGTCGGCCATGTCCTGGTCGCTGGCGTTCCTTTCAAACTCCTGAATCGTCCGGTCGAACTGGCGCAGAAAATGATGGGCCGCATCGCGGAACACCGGATCTTCGCGCATCCGGCCCGCCGTCAGGGCAAGGCTGGATCGGTCGCGCACGCCGCCAAGGGCGGAAATCGCCCGCCCCCGTTCGCCCCGGGCAAAGCGCCGCCAGACCTCGGGCCTGGCACGTTCCGGCCTGAGATCGTCCATATAGATGCCATCCTGGGACAGAAGCGTCAGCACATCCTGCGCGGCGCGGATCAGTTTCGAGGTTGTCCGGTCTTCCAGCGCCAGCCGCAGGGCGCGGAATCCGGCCTTGTCTTCCGGCGTTTCGGGAAAATTCAGGGCGCGGATGAAATCGGCCACCGAAAGCGGCGGGCGCAGGTCTTCGGCCGGCGTGCCAAGGGCCAGGGTCGGCTGTTCATCGCCCGTCCCGGATTGCGTCGCAACCAGTGCCGCCTTGCTTTCCGCAGAAGGCCCTGCCTGCGCGGCATCGCGGCGCGAGGTGAACATGGCCAGCGCGGTTTCCGTCTGGCGCTGTGCCGCGGCGATTTCGTCCAGCTTCTTTTCCACCGAAGGCTTCAGGCTGCCGGCACCTGCCTTGTTCTGGGCCACGAAGGCATTTCGCATGGCATCCACAGCGGCCTGAAGACGCGCCGCCTCGTCCCGCAGCGACCGAACCGAACGCGACATCGACACCGCCACCCATAGCAAGGCTATGGGAAGCAGCACGATCAGACCCGTCATGATCAACCCCAAAGTGCCCCCTTCGACCGGCTTGAAGAAGAAAAAAAGTGCGGCAACGCCAATCCAGGCAATGCTGCCGATGACCGCAGCCGGGCCTGCCGTTGACGGCAAGTCCCCGGTCGGCACGTCGGGTTCAGGCTCTGTGTTCTGATTCACATCCGGCATCGTTGCGCCCCGATCCCTGGATCGGCCACCTTGTCGAGGATCATCTATACGAATCGAACGCTAACAACTTCATAGCTGCGCTGCCCGCCCGGCGTCTTGACATCGACGCTGTCCCCCTCGTCCTTGCCGATCAGGGCCCGTGCCAGCGGAGAGCGGATGTTGAGCAATCCGCGTTCGATGTCGGCTTCGGTCTCGCCCACGATCTGGTAGGTCTTTTCATCCCCGGTCTCGTCATCCACCAGCGTCACCGTGGCACCGAACTTGATTGCCCCTGAAAGTTTCGCCGGATCAATCACCTCGGCCAGCGAAAGCACCGCCTCCAGCTCCTTGATGCGGCCTTCGATGAAACTCTGCTTTTCGCGCGCGGCGTGATATTCGGCGTTCTCGGACAGGTCGCCATGCTCGCGGGCCTCGGCGATGGCGCGGATCACGGCGGGGCGTTCAACCGACTTGAGCTGCCTCAATTCATCATCAAGCGCGGCATGCCCCGCGCGGGTCATCGGAATCTTTTCCATTGGCCTCTACATGAAACATAAAGCACCCCGGCCGGAAAAGGGCCACGGCGCTGACCTTCAGTTACAAGGCACCTGACCTTAGGACCAGTGCAAATGCAAGAGGCATGGCACAGGGCGGTTGAACGCGCTTTCTTGACGCGGGCAGGGCTGCCCTGTCGCGTCACAATTGACGCCCGGGCGCTGTTGGGGCAAAGGCTGCGCAGGATGAAGGGGCAGACCAGCCCCGGCCGGCAAGGGGAATGTGATGACGGACCAGATCGGGCGCGAGGCGATGGACTATGACGTCGTCATCGTGGGCGCCGGCCCATCGGGCCTTTCTGCGGCCATTCGCCTGAAGCAGCTCGACCCCGATCTTTCCGTGGTCGTGCTGGAAAAAGGCTCCGAAGTCGGCGCGCATATCCTGTCCGGTGCGGTGCTGGACCCTGCCGGGCTGGACGCGCTGCTTCCCGACTGGCGCCAGCGCGAGGCGCCGGTCACCGTGCCGGTGATCAAGGACAGCTTCTATTTCCTTGGACCGGCAGGCGGCATCCGCATTCCGGATTTTCCGATGCCGCCGCTGATGAACAACCATGGCAATTACATTGTCTCCATGGCCAATGTCTGCCGCTGGATGGCCCGGCAGGCCGAAGCCCTGGGGGTGGAGATTTTTCCGGGCATGTCCTGTTCGGCGCTGGTCTGGGGCGATGCGGGCGAGGTCGCGGGCGTGATCGCGGGCGAATTCGGCCGCGAACCCGATGGCACGGCAGGCCCGAACTACGAACCCGGCATGGAACTGCGGGGAAAATACGTTCTGCTGGCCGAAGGTGTGCGCGGGTCCCTGACCAAGCAGGTGATCGCCAGGTTCAACCTGTCCGACGGCAAGGAACCGCAGAAATTCGGCCTCGGCATGAAGGAAGTCTGGCAGATCGACCCCGAAAAGCACCGCGAGGGCACCGTCACCCATACAATGGGCTGGCCGCTTGGGTCAAACGCAGGCGGCGGGTCATTCCTGTATCATGGCGCCAACAACGAGGTACACCTTGGTCTTGTCGTACACCTGAACTACGCAAATCCGCACCTGTATCCTTACATGGAATTCCAGCGCTTCAAGCACCACCCGATGGTGGCAGAGCTGCTGAAGGGCGGCAAACGCGTGGCATATGGCGCGCGCGCGATCAGCGAAGGCGGCTGGCAGTCAATCCCCAAGATGGCGGCCCCTGGCGTGGCGCTGCTGGGCTGTTCGGCGGGTCTGGTGAACGTCCCGCGGATCAAGGGCAACCACAATGCCATGCTGTCGGGCAAGGCGGCGGCCGAAGCGGCACATGCCGCCATCGCCGCAGGCCGGTCAGGCGACGAGTTGACCGATTATGAGGCTGCGGTGCGCCAAGGTGCGGTCGGCAAGGACCTGTGGCGGGTGCGCAATGTCAAGCCCCTGTGGTCGCGCTTCGGACTTGTGGCCTCGCTGGTGCTGGGCGGGTTCGACATGTGGACGAATTCCCTGTTCGGCGTGTCGCTGTTCGGCACCCTCAAGCACGGCAAGACCGACGCGGCCTCGACAGGTCAAGCAAGGGACTTCGCCCCGGTCGACTACCCCAGGCCGGATGGCGTTCTGTCCTTTGACCGGCTGACGAACGTTGCCTTCAGCTTCACCAACCACGGGGAAAGACAGCCCGCCCATCTGACCCTGCGCGATCCGTCGGTTCCGATCCGGATCAACCTGCCCGAATATGCGGAACCCGCCCAGCGATACTGTCCGGCAGGGGTTTACGAAGTGGTCGCGGAACCGGGCAAGGACCCGCGCTTTGTGATCAATTTCCAGAACTGCGTCCATTGCAAGACCTGCGACATCAAGGATCCAAGCCAGAACATCGTCTGGACGACACCGCAGGGTGGAGACGGGCCGAACTATCCCAACATGTGACATTTGCGCGAGCAGATGCGTTCGGTCCCGGCAAGGCCGCCACCCCGCATGGACATGGCCGGGGCAGAGGGCTAGCTTCACAGGCAATCCATACGGAGGCTGCCCTTGTCCCTGACCCGTCCGCTTCTTGCAGCAGCTTTTGGCGCGCTGCTTTGTCTTGCGCATCCGTCCCGGGCTGCCGAAGAAGACGCAGGGGCCTATCTGGCGGCCCGTTCGGCAGTGATCGCAAGCGATTACCGCGATGCCACGTCCTGGTTCACCCGCGCGCTTCTGGCTGATCCGAACAATCTGCACCTGCTGGACGGCGCAATTGTCGGCCGCATGTCCCTGGGCGACTTTGAAGGGGCCAGATCGATTGCGCAGCACATCGTGACGCTTGGGGGCAACAGTCCGGCTGCCAACATCACGCTGGCGGCGGATCAGGCAAAGCGCGGGGCGTTCGACGAGTTTCTGGCGGATCAGGCGGCAGGCCGCGCCACCAATCCTGCCGTCGACATGCTCAGTGTTGCCTGGGCGCAGGTTGGCGCAGGCAGCATGTCCGAGGCGCTGGAAGGGTTTGACAGGATTTCTGCCACCGAGGGCCTTGAGGCCTTCGGGCGCTATCACAAGGCGCTGGCGCTGGCGTCTGTCGGCGATTTTGAAGGTGCGGAGGCGCTGATGTCCGGCGGCCTGCGCATGATGCGCCGGGGTGTCATCGCACATGCCCAGATTCTGAGCCAGCTCGAGCGCAACGAAGACGCCATAGCCCTGCTCGACAAGGAATTCGGCACCGAACAGGACCCGATGATCGATGCGCTGCGGGCGCAACTCCGGACGGGCGGGACGCTGCCCTTTGATGTGGTGCGCAATGCGACGGATGGTATTGCCGAAGTCTATTTCACCGTCGCCACCGCATTGAACGGCGAGGTATCGGATGCCTATGCGCTTGTCTATGCGCGCACCGCGACATTCCTGCGGCCCGACCATCTGGACAGCATCCTGCTGGCCGCAGGGCTTCTGATCCGGCAGGGGCAGGCCGATCTGGCGATCGGGGTCTATGGCCAGGTTGCGAAGGATCATCCGGCCTTCTACGCGGCCGAGATCGGCCGCGCCGAAGCCCTGGCCTCGGACGACCGCAACGACGAGGCGATTGCCGTTCTGACCGGCCTGACCAAGACGAATGACGAGCTGATGATGGTCTACCTTGCGCTGGGCGACCTGCTGCGCAAGGCAGAACGGTTCGACGAGGCATCGCAGGCCTATGACAAGGCCCTGGATCGCGTCGGCACGATCAACCCCACCCATTGGGTTCTGTTCTATAACCGCGGCATCACGCACGAACGCGGGAAGCGGTGGGAAAAGGCCGATGCCGATTTCCGCAAGGCGCTGGAATTGAACCCCGGTCAGCCGCTGGTGCTGAATTACCTTGGCTACAGCCTTGTGGAACGGGGCGAAAAGCTGGACGAAGCCCTTGGCATGATTCAGCGCGCCGTTGCAGCCCAGCCCGACAGCGGCTTTATCGTTGACAGCCTTGCCTGGGCGCTGTTCACCCTTGGGCGCTACGCCGAAGCCGTGGATCCGATGGAACGCGCCTCGATCCTGGAGCCGGTCGATCCGATTGTGACCGACCATCTGGGGGATGTCTACTGGGCCGTCGGGCGCAAGCTGGAGGCAGAGTTCCAGTGGCACCGCGCCCTGTCCTTTGACCCCGAAGACGAACTGGCAACGCGCATCCGCCGCAAGCTGGAGATCGGCCTTGACGCCGTTCTGGCCGAAGAAGGCGCGCTGCCCCTGGATCAGCGCCGCGCCGCCTTCGATGCCCCGGACACGGACGCAGGACCGGGGGATGGGGCCATCACGGATGGTGATTGAGGCCTTTGCCCCGGCCAAGGTCAACCTGACGCTTCATGTCACAGGACAGCGCGCAGATGGCTATCACCTGCTGGACAGTCTGGTGGTGTTTGCGGACATCGGCGATACCGTTCGCGCCACAGCCGCAGACAGCCTTTCCCTGACCGTGACCGGCCCGCAGGCGGCCGGGCTTGCCGCAGATGACAGCAACCTTGTGCTGCGGGCGGCGCGCCTGTTCCCGCTTGTGACCGGTGCGGCCCTGATGCTGGACAAGGTTCTGCCCCTCGCCTCGGGCATCGGCGGCGGCTCTGCCGATGCGGCTGCCACGCTGAAGGTTCTGGCGCGTCTGTGGGGGGTGGCGCTGCCGGGGACGGCCCAGGTCCTGCGGCTGGGGGCGGATGTGCCCGTCTGCCTTGCGGGGTGCCCTGTGCGGATGACGGGTGTGGGGGATGGCCTGCATCCCCTGGCCCATCCCCTGCCCCCGGCCGCGCTGGTGCTGGCCAATCCCGGGGTGGCGCTGCCAACCCCGGCGGTCTTTGCCGCACTTGACCGGCACGACCACGCGCCGATGCCGCGTGCTCTGCCGCGCCTGCGTGACGTGGCGGAACTGGCGGCCTTTCTTGCGATGACGCGGAATGATCTGGAACCGGCTGCAACCCGGCTGGCCCCGGTCATCGCGCAGGTTCGCGCGGCGCTGACGGCGCAGCAGGGCTGCCTGATGTCGCGGATGTCAGGCTCCGGCGCGACCTGTTTCGGGCTGTTTCCCGATCCGCTGGCAGCCGCCGCCGCCGCCCGCGCCCTGACGGCGGCCCATCCGGACTGGTGGGTGGCCGCAGCACCCTTGCGGGCTTAGCTGACGCACCGATGAATCGGTCGGCGCATGGTGCGCCCTTTCCTTACTTGCCGGATTTGTCCGTCGACAAATCCGGCCGCGCCTGCCTGCCCCTGGGCAGGCGCGAAGAGCGCCAGCCCCAGGCAGGCGCGACCGGATTACCGCCGTCAGGCTTGGGGCACGCCCCTTGCCTGCGGGCTAAAGCCCTCCGGCAATCGGACCGTGAAAACGCTCCACAGGAGCGTTTTCAGTCAGTCCTCTGGGCGCGCAGTTTCCAGCCTGTCCGCGCGGTTTCCCGAAAGATTTTCGCCCATTGTCTTCGGCTTGCACAAGGTCACGCCGACACCTGCGCGACACAAGACTGCGATGCAATGTTTCCACCAATCATCATCATGCTCTAGCTGACGCGGGCCACGACGTAATCGGCAAGATCATCCAGCATCGACCGCAGCGGATGGTCCGGCAGACCCTGCAGGGCCGCACGCGCCCTGGCGGCCCAGGCCAGCGCGTCAGCCCGCGCCGCCGCCATCGCGCCATGCCGGGCCATGATTGCCAGCGCCTGCGCAAGATCGCCCTCGTCCTGACGGTCCGTTTCGATCACCCGCACCCAGAAGGCCCGCTCTGCGGCATCGGCCTGCGCCACGGCCTTGATCACCGGAAGCGTCACCTTGCGTTCGCGGAAATCGTCGCCGGTGTTCTTGCCGATGGCGGCAGAACTGCCGCCGTAGTCCAGCAGATCATCCACGATCTGAAAGGCAATCCCAAGGGCATCGCCGTAATCACGCAGGGCCAGAACCCAGGGGTCCGGCGCACCGGCGATCACACCGCCCGCTTCGGTTGCGGCGGAAAACAGGGCGGCGGTCTTGCCGCGCACGATCTGCAGGTAAATGCGTTCATCCGTTGCCAGATCCTGCGCGGCGGTCAGCTGCAGAACCTCGCCTTCGGCAATCACCGCCGAAGCGTTCGCCAGAATGTCAAGCACGCGCAGACTGCCGGTTTCCACCATCAGCTGAAACGACCGCGCGAACAGATAATCGCCGACCAGCACGCTGGATTTGTTGTCCCACAGCAGGTTCGCCGTGGGCCGCCCGCGCCGCCGTTCGCTTTCATCCACCACATCGTCATGCAGCAGCGTGGCGGTGTGAATGAATTCCACCGTTGCCGCCAGATGCACGTGGAACGGCCCGTCGTAGCCGCACAGCCGGGCGGCAGCCAGCGTCAGCATCGGGCGCAGGCGCTTGCCGCCGGCTTCCACCAGATGGGCCGTCACTTGCGGGATGCGGGGCGCGTGTTCAGACGTCATCCGCGCCCGGATCAGCACGTTCACTGCGGCCATGTCTTCGGCCAGCCAGTCTGCCAGCCGTTCGTGCGGCTTCACCGAAAGCTCGTCCAACCCCGTCTCTTCCCCAGCCAGCTGCGTCGCGGACCATCTCGACAAGGGCATGCCCCGCCGACTATGTCCGTCATCATGAAAGAACTTCTGCGCAGCAGCGACCCGACGGTCATCGCCTTTGCCTCGGCCCTTCTCGAGGGCGAGGATATACCGGTCTTTCCGATGGACGTCCACATGAGCATCCTGGAAGGGTCCCTTGGCATATTGCCGCGCCGCCTGATGGTGCGCGATCAGGATCTTTGGCGCGCGCGCATTGTTTTGCGCGACAACGACATCCCGACGGGGCTGTGATGTTCCACCCCGAAGAGTTGACCGATGACGGGTTTCTGGGGCAGCGCCTGCACATCCTGCAGCCACGCCAGGGCTACCGTGCCGCGACGGACCCGGTATTGCTGGCGGCAGCCGTGCCGGCCCGAAGCGGGGACAGTGTTCTGGAGCTTGGGTGCGGGGCGGGGGTGGCCAGCCTTTGCCTTGCCGCCCGCGTCCCCGGCCTGGGCCTGAGCGCACTGGAACGCCAGCCCGCCTATGCCGCCCTGGCCCGGATGAACGCCGTCCGCAACGGCCTGGGCCTGACCGTGGTCGAGGGCGATCTTGCCGCCATGCCGGATGGCCTGCGCCGCCCCTTCGACCATGTGATTGCCAATCCGCCCTATTTCGCGGCCGGCGACGGTACCGCAGCCGGCGATGCCGGCCGCGAGGCCGCCCTGCGCGAAGACACGCCCCTTGCCGTCTGGATTGATGCCGCCACGCGCCGCCTTGCGCCCGGCGGCTGGCTGACGCTGATCCACCGTGCCGCGCGTCTGCCCCACCTTCTGGCGGTCATGGACAGGCGGATGGGCTCGCAGTCGGTTCTTCCCCTGGCACCAAGGCCGGACCGCGCCGCCAGCCGGGTGATCCTGCGCGCCCGCAAGGGCGGGCGGGCGGCGTTCCGGCTGCTGGCCCCGATGGTCCTGCACGACGGGGCCGCCCATGACGCCGACCGCGACAGCTTCACCCCCGAGGTGCGGGCCGTGCTGCGCGACGGGGCAGATCTTTCGTCCCGCTTCGCTTGAATTGTTCCTGGTTTCCGCCGATGCGCCGCCAAGACATCGTGACACGACTCGGCCTTTGTGATGATCTGGTGACACGGGGTCTTTCAAGGGAGAACGGACATGACGGTTGCTTCGCATCTGCAGGAACTTCGCCGGAAACATGAAACCTTGTCGGCCGAGGTCGAGCAGGCCCAGCGCAGCCCCGGGATGGATGACCTGAAAATCGCCCAGCTCAAGAAGCAGAAACTTCGCCTGAAGGAAGAAATCACCCGCCTCAGCCAGGCGTAACCTTTCGGGCGCTGGCGCGTGCCGCCAGCGCCGCGCCGCCGGCAATCATGCCAGCCGCGACCAGGATCGCGGACGATGGCTGCGTGATGCCCGCAGCAACCAGGGCAAGCGTGGACAGCAGCGGCGCGGCATAGGACGCCACGCCCAGAAGCTGGATATCGCCGCGCTTCATCCCGATGTCCCAGGTAAAGAAGGCAAGGCCGACCGGCCCGATGCCCAGGGCAAGAACGGCCAGCCACCCCAGGCGGCCTTCCGGCCAGACCGTCTGTTCCAGCACGACATGCGCCAGCGCGGACAGACCCGCCGTCGCCAGACAGAACACGGCAACGCTGGCCGTCGGAACCGTGCCAAGGCGGCGCGACAGCACCGAATAGACGGCCCAGGTGACCGCGCAGGCGAAGGCCAGCAGCAGACCCGGCAGCGCCGCAGCCGTCATGGTGCCGACACCCCGCAGCACGATCAGCGCCGCCCCGCAGAACGCCATCAGGGCACCTGCGATGTGCAGCGCGCCCAGGCGTTCGCCCGGCAGCAGTCCGGACAGAAGCACGATGAACAGCGGCCAGAGATAGGCGATCAGCCCGGCTTCGGCCGCCGGTGCCATGCGCAGCGCGCTGAAATACAGGAAATGATAGCCAAACAGGCCCAGCGTGCCAAAGGCATAGACCGTCCAGCGGACGCGGCCCAGCGCCCGCACCTCGCCCGACCGGATCACCCAGACCAGGCCGATGACACCCCCGATCCCGAAGCACAGCGCGTTCAGCAGCAAGGGCGGAACCGGCGCGGAATACACCGTCAGCAGGGCCAGCAGCGACCACAGCAGAATGGCAGTGAAACCGGTCAGCGTGGCGCGGGTGCGGGACATGGCAGCGGTGATGCCGCAACTGCGCCGCGCCGCCAAGCGAAAAAGGCCCGCCGAAGCGGGCCCTTCACGCGGCGGGGCCGGCCGTCAGACCACGAATTGTCCGCCGTTGGCCGAAACGGTTGATCCGGTGATGAACCCGGCATCATCTGCGGCCAGAAAGACCACGATGCGCGCAATCTCTTCCGGCTCGCCCAGACGGCCCACCGGAATCTGCGGAATGATCCGTTCGTTCAGCACCTTTTCGTCGATCGCGCGCACCATTTCGGTGCCGATGTAGCCCGGGCAGATGGCGTTGACGGTGATACCGGCCCGCGCACCTTCCTGGGCCAGCGCCTTGGTAAAGCCAAGGTCGCCGGATTTGGCGGCGGAATAGTTCGCCTGGCCTGCCTGGCCCTTCTGCCCGTTGATCGACGAGATGTTGATCACGCGTCCGAACTTGCGCTCGCGCATCCCCGGCCACAGCGGATGGGTCATGTTGAACAGGCCGGTCAGGTTGGTATCGATCACCTCTTTCCACTGGCCGGGCGTCATCTTGTGGAACATCGCGTCGCGCGTGATGCCCGCATTGTTGACCAGCACATCGACCGGCCCAAGATCGGCCTCGACCTGTGCAATCCCCGCCACGCAGGCATCGTAATCGGCCACCGACCATTTGTAGGTCGCGATCCCGGTCGCCTTGGTAAAGGCCGCCGCCGCCTCGTCATTGCCGGCATAGTTTGCGGCAACGCTGTATCCCGCCGCCTTCAGGGCTACGGAAATGGCCGCGCCAATACCGCGCGTTCCCCCGGTCACCAAAGCCACTCGTGCCATGCTTGTCTCCTCCACCAGCGCGATATTGAAAGACTGTTATCGAAACGCAGATTGATGCGCAATATTATTGCGCATCAATCCCGGACCAAAGCCGGGGTCATGCGAAGGTCAGGGGCGTTCAAGGCACATGGCCACGCCCATGCCGCCGCCGATGCACAGGGTCGCAAGGCCGCGCCGGGCATCGCGCCGCTTCATCTCGTGCAGCAGCGTGTTCAGAATCCGCGCGCCCGACGCCCCGATGGGGTGGCCGATGGCAATCGCGCCGCCGTTGACGTTCACAATCGCCGGGTCCCAGCCCATGTCCTTGTTTACCGCACAGGCCTGTGCGGCAAAGGCCTCATTCGCTTCGACCAGATCAAGGTCTGCCGCCTTCCATCCGGCCTTTTCCAGCGCCTTGCGGCTGGCGAAGATCGGGCCCACGCCCATGATCGCCGGGTCCAGCCCGGCGGTGGCGTAGGAGGCGATCCGGGCAAGCGGGGTCAGGCCGCGCCGCGCGGCCTCTTCGGCGCTCATCAGCAGAACGGCGGCGGCACCGTCATTCAGGCCGCTTGCATTCCCTGCGGTTACGCTGCCGTCCCTGGCGAAGGCGGGCTTCAGCTTTGCCATCGCGTCCAGCGTGGCACCGTGGCGGATGTATTCATCGGCATCCACCGTCACATCGCCCTTGCGGGTGCTTATGGTGAAGGGAACGATTTCTTCGGCGAACTTGCCTGCCTTTTGCGCGGCTTCGGCCTTGTTCTGGCTGGCCACGGCAAAGCTGTCCTGCGCGTCGCGGCTGATCTGCCACTGGCTGGCGACGTTTTCGGCGGTCTGGCCCATGTGATAGCCGTTGAAGGCATCCCACAACCCGTCCCTGATCATCGAATCGATGAATTTCATGTCGCCCATCTTGGTGCCCGCGCGCAGATGCGCGACATGGGGCGACAGGCTCATGCTTTCCTGCCCGCCCGCCACGACGATGGCGGAATCACCCAGCTGGATGTGCTGAGCGCCCAGCGCCACTGCGCGCAGCCCCGATCCGCAGACCTGGTTGATCGACCAGGCCGAAGCTTCCTGCGGCAAACCGGCCTTGATATGCGCCTGACGCGCCGGGTTCTGGCCCTGACCTGCGGTCAGCACCTGACCGAGGATGGTTTCGGAAACCTCGCCCTTTTCCACCCCGGCCCGGTCCACCACGGCTTCGACAACCTTTGCGCCCAGATCATGCGCGGGCGTATTGGCGAAAGCGCCGTTGAAGCTTCCGACGGCGGTCCGTGCGGCCGATACGATTACGACATTGGTCATGCTGAAGGTCCTTTTTCCCGGGCCGGTCACGGCGGAACGCATCCGCCGCTTTGCAGCATGGCCTAAGCCGGGGGACAGTCAAGCGCAAGGCACAAGGGATGACTTTCGCCGCGTCACGCGCGCCGGCGCGCCCCGGCCCGGCCCGGCACCTGTGCCGTCACCGGCATACCGAACAGATAGCCCTGAAGGCAATCCAGACCGTGCTGCCGCAGCCAGGCGGCCTCCTGGGCAAGCTCGACACCCTCGGCGACCACGACCATGTCGAACTGCCGCGCGATCATGACCAGCGCCCGGACCAAAATCTGGTTGTCCGCATCGCGGTGGACATTGGCGATGAACTGGCGGTCGATCTTGACCATGTCGAACGAAAAATCGCGGAAATAGCGGAACGAGGTCTGGCCGGCCCCGAAATCATCCAGCGCAAACGAGATGCCGCGCCGCTGCAGGCCGGTCATGAAGGCTGTGACAAGGTCCGGTCGGGCCATGGCAGAGGCTTCGGTGATCTCCAGGATCAGCCGTTCGGCAACAGTGTCGTCCAGCGCCAGCCCTGTTGCCAGCGTTTCCATCCAGCCCACCGCGCCGATCGACCGCGCAGACATGTTCACGGCCAGCCGCAATCCGGGGTCATGCCGCAGCGCCTCCAGCCCAAGGGCCAGGGCGGCCCGGTCAAGCTCCGGCCCGGCATCCGTCGCCTCGACCGCGGCGATGAACTCGCGCGCCGGCACGGGGCGGCCCGAGACATCCAGGATGCGGATCAGCCCTTCGTGATAGGCGATCCGGTTCGGATCACCGGCATGAACCACCGGCTGAAGCGCCAGGGCAATCCGGTTGCCTTGCAGGGCCTCCCGCACCATCGCCAGGGTCGCACCGTCCTTTTCGGAAAGCGTCACGGCAAGCGGCTGGTCCGCCTTCTGCCGGGTGTCTGTTTCTATCGACATGGATTGATCCTGGCCCTGGGTGGTGCCATCCTGCGGCCACAGCCCTGAACATCAGGTTAACCCGGTCATGCCCACAGACATGTTGCCCCCCGGACCCGCGCGTTGCCCGTGGTGCGGCACGGACCCGGTTTATGTCGCCTACCACGACCGGGAATGGGGCGTGCCGGAACGTGGCAGCCGCGCGCTGTGGGAAAAACTTGTGCTGGACGGGTTTCAGGCCGGGCTGTCCTGGATCACGATCCTGCGCAAGCGCGACGCGTTCCGGGCGGCCTTCGCCGGGTTCGATCCGCGCACCGTTGCCCGCTGGGGCGAACCGCAGGTGCAAAGGCTTCTGGGCAATGCCGGCATTGTCCGCCACCGGGGCAAGATCGAGGCTGCAATCCAGTCCACCCGCGCCTGGGAACGGATCGAGGACCGGCAGGGATTTTCCGGTTTCATCTGGCAGCACACCGACGGGCAGCCCGTGCAGAACAGGTTCCGCACCCCGGCAGAGGTGCCTGCGGAAACCGATGTGTCCCGCCGCCTGTCCAGGGCGCTGAAGGCGGAAGGGATCCGGTTCTGCGGCCCGACGATTGTCTATGCCTTCCTGCAGGCGGCAGGCGTGGTGAACGACCATCTGCTGACCTGTCCCCGCCATGCCGGGGTTGCCGCCCTGGCGCAGGGCTGACGGCGCGGCGGCTACTGCCCCGCCACCAGCGCGCCCAGCACTGCCCGCGCGCTGGCGCTGTCCCATTCGGCGTCGCCGGTCAGGCGGGCCACCTCGCGCCCCCCGGGGTTCAGGATCACCGTCACCGGCAGCCCCAGCACACCCATGTTGCGCGCCAGTTCCGACCTGGGGTCGCGCAGGACGGGAAGGGCCGTCACCCCGGCCTCGCCATAGAATTTCGCAATCGCCGCGACCGAATTGCGGCCCGTCGCCACCGGCAGCACGGCGATCTCGGGCATGGCGGCCTGCAGCCGGTCAAGCGAGGGCATTTCATGCCGGCAAGGCGCGCACCAGGTGGCCCAGAAGTTCAGCACCACCCACTGTCCCTGCCAGTCGGACAGCAGACGTTCCGTGCCATCCCCATCCTCAATGGCAATGGCCGGTACATCCGCCGCCTCGGCGCTGAACATCAGCTTCTTCATGTCGCCCTCGCGCAGCACTTCGGCGGTTGGCCCGGCAAGGGCGGTGTTTGCAGTAAGGCACAGGGCCGTATAAAGACCGATCACAACACGGTGCAGCATTATCCCTCCAAGGGGCCCCAGATGACCAACCCGCCCCAGTCCCCCCCGGCCCCCGCCGCGAATGCGATGTGGGGCGGGCGTTTCGCCGCCGGACCGGATGCCATCATGCAGGCGATAAACGCCTCTGTCGGTTTTGACCGGCGGCTTTACGCCCAGGATATCCAAGGCTCGCGCGCCCATGCCGCCATGCTGGCGGCCACAGGCATCCTGACCAATAAGGACGCCGAGGCGATCGGGGAAGGCCTGCTCACGGTCTTGTCAGAGATCGAGGCAGGCACCTTCCGGTTTCGCACCGATCTGGAAGACATCCACATGAATGTGGAGGCGCGGCTGAAAGAGCTGATCGGCGAACCGGCGGGGCGGCTGCACACCGCGCGCAGCCGCAATGATCAGGTGGCGGTCGATTTCCGCCTGTGGGTCCGCGATCAGTGCGATGCCGCGATCACCGGGATCGAGGGCTTGATGCGCGCCTTCCTGGCGCAGGCCGATGCCGGGGCGGACTGGGTGATGCCCGGGTTCACCCATCTGCAAACCGCCCAGCCGGTGACCTGGGGCCACCACATGCTGGCCTATGTCGAAATGCTGTCGCGCGACCGGTCGCGCTTTGCCGATGCGCGCGCGCGGATGAACGAATGCCCTCTGGGGGCGGCGGCGCTGGCCGGAACATCCTTTCCGATTGACCGGCACGCCACGGCGGCGGCCCTTGGCTTTGCCCGGCCCACCGCCAATTCGCTGGATTCGGTATCGGACCGCGATTTCGCGCTGGAATTCCTGTCTGCGGCCGGCATCTGCGCCATGCACCTGTCGCGCTTTGCCGAAGAATTGGTGATCTGGTCTTCGGCGCAGTTCCGCTTTGTCCGCCTGTCAGACCGCTGGACGACCGGCAGCAGCATCATGCCGCAGAAGAAGAACCCCGACGCCGCAGAGTTGCTGCGCGCCAAGCTGGGGCGCATCCTTGGCGCGGCGGTGGCGCTGTTCACGGTGATGAAGGGCCTGCCGCTGACCTATTCCAAGGACATGCAGGAAGACAAGGAACAGGTCTTTGACGCCGCCGATACGCTGATGCTGGCGCTGGCGGCGATGACCGGCATGGTGGGCGACATGACGGCGAACCGCGAAAGCCTGGCGGCCGCCGCCGCATCCGGCTTTGCCACCGCCACCGATCTGGCCGACTGGCTGGTGCGCGAACTTGGCCTGCCCTTCCGCGAGGCGCATCATGTGACGGGCACGCTGGTGGCCCGCGCCGAAGCGCTGGGCGTGGATTTGCCGGGGCTGACACTGGCACAGATGCAGGCGGTCCATCCCGGCATCACCGGCGGCGTGTTCACCGTGCTGGGGGTGGACAATTCGGTTGCCAGCCGCACATCCTATGGCGGGACCGCGCCGTCACAGGTCCGCCGTCAGGTTGCCCGCTGGAAAGAGGTGCTTGCATGATCCGCTGTCTTGCCGCGCTTGCCGTTCTTGCCGCCCTTGCGGGCTGCGGGGCCGACGGCCCGCCACTGCGCCCGTCGGACGCCCCCGCAAGCGGCATTGCCGTGACTGGAGAGGCGCGCATGGGCGTGGTGACAAACCAATGATCGCGCCGCTGCGCCTTGTCTGGCTGGCCCTGGCGGTTTGGGGGGCCATCCACCCGATGTACTGGTTCCTGCGCTATATGCGGGAAAGCGGCACCGGGCTGGGCGGACTGATCGACGCCTGGTATGTCAACGCCTCGACCACCGGGCTGACTTGGGACCTGACGATTGCGGCCATCGCCCTGACGGTGTGGATCCTGGCCGAAACGGTGTCGCAGCGCCGCTGGCTGAACCTTGTCGCCATCCCGGCGACGTTCTGCATCGGCGTGTCCTGCGGCCTGCCGCTGTATCTGTTCCTGCGCAGCAGGCCCACCGCCTGATCGACCTGGCTTCTTTTCGGCAGAAATACCCCGGGGGTGCGGGGGCTGGCCCCCGCTGCGCGCTTTGGACAATTGCGCGGCGCTGACCTTCTGCTACACCCGCCACACCCGCCACACCCGCCCCCTGACAGGACCCGGCATGGACCACTTCCTTTACCGCAACGGCCAGCTTCATGCTGAAGACGTGCCCCTGGCCGAGGTTGCGGCCACCGTCGGCACGCCGTTCTACTGCTATTCCACTGCCACGCTGACGCGCCATTACCGCCTGTTCACCGAGGCGCTGTCGCCGCTGCCGCATCTGGTGTGCTTTGCGGTCAAGTCGCTGTCGAATGTGGCGGTGCTGAAAACGCTGGGCGATCTGGGGGCGGGCATGGATGTGGTGTCGGGCGGGGAATACCGCCGGGCCCGGGCGGCGGGCGTGCCGGGCGACCGCATCGTGTTTTCCGGGGTGGGAAAGACGCGCGAGGAGATGCATCTGGCGCTGACCGAAGGCATCCGCCAGATCAATGTCGAATCCGAACCCGAATTGCGCACCCTGTCCGAGGTCTGCGTCAGCCTGGGGGTGACCGCGCCGGTCACGCTGCGCGTCAACCCCGATGTCGATGCCCGCACCCATGAAAAGATCGCGACGGGGCGCAAGGAAGACAAGTTCGGCATACCGATCAGCCGTGCGTTGGAAATCTATGCCGAGGCTGCCGCCCTGCCCGGCATCGATGTGGTCGGCATTGATGTGCATATCGGCAGCCAGCTGACCGAGCTGGAGCCGTTTGAGCAGGCCTACCTGAAGGTCGCCGACCTGACGCAGCGCCTGCGCGCCGAAGGGCATGACATCCGCCGGCTGGACCTGGGCGGCGGGCTTGGCATTCCCTACAGCCGGTCGAATAACGCGCCGCCCCTGCCGCTGGATTACGGTGCGCTGATCAAGCGCACCGTCGGCCATCTGGGCTGCGAGATCGAGATCGAGCCGGGGCGGCTGATCTCGGGCAATGCCGGTGTGCTGGTCTCGCGCGTTCTTTACGTCAAGAATGGCGAAGGCCGCAATTTCCTGATCCTGGACGCGGCGATGAACGACCTGATCCGCCCGTCCATGTACGGCGCGCATCACGACATCGTGCCATTGGCAGAACCGACCGTGGCCGTTGAGCCGCATATTTATGATGTGGTCGGCCCGGTCTGCGAAACCGGTGATACCTTTGCCAGGGCGCGCGCCCTGCCTGCCCTGCGCGAGGGCGATCTTGTCGCCTTCCGCTCTGCCGGGGCTTATGGTGCTGTCATGGCCTCTGAATACAACACCCGGCCGCTGATTCCAGAGGTTCTGGTGAAAGAGGATCACTTCGCCGTCATCAGGGCGCGACCAACGTTTGACGAAATGCTCGCGCGCGATAGTCTTCCCCCATGGCTGTAACAGCCGCGACCAGGCAGAGGGCATGATCAGGGACCAAACCGGCAGCATCACGTCTGAAAAACTCGTCTGGCCCCTTCGCCTGACCTGGGCAGGGATGTGGTGCGAGCGCTTGACGCATGCCTTCTGGCCGGTCTGGGCCATTGTCGCAGGCACGCTGTCGGTCCTTGCCTTCGGGATTCAGGACAGCCTTCCGATCGAGGCTGTGTGGATCGGCGGTGTCGCCGCCCTGGGAGGCAGCCTTTGGGCGCTTGTCGCGGGCCTGCGGCGGTTTCGCCGGCCAAACCGGGGCGACGCCCTGGCGCGACTGGACGCGGCCCTTCCCGGCCATCCCATCGCCGCCCTGGCCGACACCCAGGCCATCGGGGTGACGGATGCCGCGTCGCTGGCTGTCTGGCAGGCCCACCGGGCGCGCATGGCGGCACGTGCGGATATGGCAAGACCGGTCGCGCCCGACCTGAAGCTGTCGCGCCGCGATCCTTTTGCCCTGCGCTATGTCGCATTGACCGCGCTGGTGATGGCCTTGCTCTTCGGCTCTCTCTCGCGGGCCGGTTCCGTCGTGGGGATGACGCCGGGGGGCGAAGCGCTGGCAAACGGCCCGGTCTGGGAAGGCTGGGCCCAGCCGCCCCTGCACACCGGCAAGCCCGCCCTTTACCTGAACGACATCACCCAAAGCCGGCTTGAACTGCCCACAGGCACCCGCATCCAGCTGCGCCTCTATGGCGAGGTTGGCGCGCTGACCCTGACCGAAACCGTATCGAACCGGACCGATCCGCCGCCGGCGTCGGACCCCGCCCAGGAATTCGAGGTGGTCCAGTCCGGAACGGTCGAAATCGCCGGGCCGGGGGGGCGGCAGTGGAAGATCGTGGCAACCCCTGATTCCGCCCCAAAGATCACCGCAACCGGCGAGATCAGCCGCCAGGCGCAGGGCGAGATGGCGCAGGCCTTTACCGCCACGGATGACTATGGGGTTGCCTCGGGCGTGGCGACGATTGCGCTGGACCTGCCGTCGGTCAGCCGCCGCCATGGCCTGTCGGTCGATCCCGAGCCGCGCGATGCCATCGTGCTGGACCTGCCGATGCCGATCACGGGTGACCGGACCGAGGTCAGCGAAACGCTGGTCGATGATCTGTCGAAGCATCCCTTCGCCAATCTGCCGGTGACAATCACCTTTGCGGCCACCGATGCCGTGGGGCAGACCGGCCAGTCTGCCCCCCTGTCGGTAACCCTGCCGGGACGGCGCTTTTTCGATCCGCTGGCGGCGGCCCTGATCGAGATGCGCCGCGATCTGCTGTGGTCCACGGCCAACGCCAGGCGTTCGGCGCAGATCCTCAAGGCGGTTACCCACCTGCCCGAGGGCTTCATCCGCAATGAACGCGCCTATCTGCGCCTGCGCGTCCTGCTTCGGGATCTGGACGCTGCCGCAGCAACCGGGCTTGACGCCACCCGGCGCGACGAGATGGCCGATGCCCTGTGGGACATTGCCCTGCTTGTCGAGGAAGGCGATCTTGCCTCGGCGCTGGAGCGTCTGCGCCGGGCGCAGGACCGGCTGGACGAGGCGATCAGGAACGGGGCCGACAAACCCGAGATTGACCGGCTGATGTCGGACCTGCGCGACGCGCTGGACGATTACATGCGCCAGCTTGCCGGAGAGGCCCAAGATAACCCCGATCAGCAGATGTCGCAGGACATGCAGGGCATGCAGATGTCGGCCGACCAGTTGCAGCAGATGCTCGACAAGTTGCAGCAGCTGATGGAAGAGGGGCGGATGGCCGAGGCCGCCGAACTGATGGAGGCGCTGCGCAACCTGATGGAAAACATGCAGGTCACGCAGGGCGAGGGCGGCCAGGGCGGCCCCGGCGGGCAGGCGATGCAGGGTCTTTCCGATCTGCTGCGCGAACAGCAGGGCCTGTCTGACGAAAGCTTTCAGGAATTGCAGGACCAGTTCGGTGGCCAGGGGGACCAGCCCGGTCAGCCGGGACAGGGTCAACCCGGTCAGGGCCGGCAGGGTCAGGGCAACCGGCCCGGCACCGGCGGGGACGGGCAACTGCCGGATGACCGCAGCCTTGCCGAACGTCAGCAGGATTTGCGCAACCGGCTGGAAGGGCTGTCGCAGGGCTTGCCGGGCGGGGGCAGCCAGGCCGGGGAAGCAGGGCGTCAGCAGCTTGACAGGGCCGGCCGCGCCATGGACGAGGCCGAAGAGGCCCTTCGCAACGAAGATTTCTCTGGCGCGCTGGACCGTCAGGCCGAAGCCCTTGAAGCCCTGCGCGAAGGCATGCGCAATCTGGGCGAGGCACTGGCGCAGCAGCAGGGCGATCCCTACGGCGAGGGAACCCGCGACGGCGAAGCCTTTGGCCGCGCAGACCCCGGCGGCCAGCGTGATCCGCTGGGGCGCAGCAGCGGCGAAATGGGCCGGATCGGATCGGATCGCAACATGCTGCAAGGGGATGACGTCTACCGCCGCGCGCAGGATCTGCTGGACGAGATTCGCCGCCGCTCCGGCGATCAGACCCGTCCCGATACCGAACTTGACTACCTCCGGCGGCTGCTGAACCGCTTCTGAGGCCGCTCAGCCGCCTTGCCCGTCCAGTCCGGTCAGGTTGCGCAGGGCTGTATTGGCGGACTGCAACGCGGCATCGACACCCAGCCGCGCCCGGTCAACAGCCTCGACATAGGCGCGGACAATGTTTTCGCTGGCCGGCAGTACCGCAACGATGCCCGGTGCCGAGACATAGGCAGACCACATCAGCACGGCGATAAAGACGATCAGGACAAGGCCTGCGCGGAAGCCGCGTCGTTCCTCGTACTCCTCGGCGTCGGTTTCGGGATCGCCGTCCTCTTCCCGCGGCTCGTTGATGGCGCGAAGGGTGGAGTTGATTTCCCCGATATCGGGCAGCAGTCCGCGCTGCGCGGCCGCGCGTGCCGCCGGTTCATCCCCGGCGGGCAGGTCTTCCGCGCTGACTGACAGATCGGCAAACCGCGCCTGCCCTGCCGGGACCGGGAAGGGCAGGGGCGGCGGCGGGGGCACCGGCGGTTCCGGCGGCGCAAGCCGGGGGTCATCCTGCACCCCCATGCGGGGCGATGCCTCGGCTTGGCGGGCGGCCGCTTCGCGCGCAGCCTCTTCCCGCAGAACCGCAAGCACGCTGTCATCAAGGCCACGCCGCCGCGGCGCGTCGGCGTCTTCCCTTGGCGGCGGCGGATGCGGCGGCTCTTCGCCGGTCACGGCTTCGGCGTCCGGTCCGGCAGTCCCGTTCCACCCGTCGTCGTCCGGAGCGGTCCCCCCCGGCGCAGACAGACCGGGGCCGGCCGGATCATCCTGCGCCGGAAAGTCCGGGTCGGCGGCGCGCCCGGCATCCTTGGGCATCTGAAACCAGGCATGTCCGCAGCTTGAACATTGCACATCCCGCCCGGCGGGCGGGACGGCTGCATCATCAACCTCATACTGCGCATCACAATTCGGGCAAATCAGCCGCATGTTTTCCTGTTCCCGGGGGCTCGCTTCCAGCAGCATCCGCCTGCCATTTCGCCCTGTTCTAGCAATGATGCATCGCTTCTCCAAGCATTTGTGTCCGGCAAGTCCAAGAACCGGCTGCCACAAGCGATTGAATCCGGCGCAAAACCGGGCAAGACTGCACCGCATCCGGCCCCGGTGGCCGGCGTACCGGGGGTTGCGTGATCGCGTTCGACAGTGTCGCCTACAGTTACGGCGGGGCCGGGCTTCTGTCCGAAGTGTCGCTGCGGCTTGCGCCGGGGTCATTCCACTTTCTGACGGGGCCGTCGGGGTCGGGGAAGTCCACCTTCCTCAAGCTGTGCTATGCCGAGTTGCGCCCCACGGCGGGGCGGATCAGCATTTTTGACCGCGATGTGCGCAGCCTCGACCGGGATGACATCGCGCGCACCCGCCGCCGCATCGGCATCGTCCATCAGGATTGCCAGTTTCTGGATCATCTGCCGCTTGCCGCCAATGTGGCGCTGCCGCTGACCGTGACGGGACGGGACACCCCGGTGCAGGACCTGTCCGATCTGCTGGCCTGGGTCGGCCTTGGCCATCTGGCCGATGCCCTGCCACCATCGCTGTCGGGGGGGGAACGGCAGCGCGCCGCGCTGGCGCGGGCGGTGATCATCGCCCCGGACGTGATCCTGGCCGATGAGCCGACCGGCAATGTCGACTGGGAAATGTCGCTGCGGCTTCTGTCGCTGCTGGTGGAACTGAACCGGATGGGCAAGACGATCCTGGTTGCGACCCATGACCTGACCCTGATCCGCACGGTGAAACAACAGGTCGCCGCCCGCGTTCTGCGGATCCGCAACCAGCGCGTCCAGCTTGCCGGGGCAGACCTGTGACGGGGGCGCCCGGCATGGTGCTGCGCCACGCGGAACGGGTTGTGCCCCCGTCCGGCCCCAGCGCCTGGCTGACGACGCTGACCTCGGCAGCGATGGCGTTTCTGGCGGTGTTTGCCCTGGCGCTTGCGCTGGCCTCGGGCCGGCTGGCCGACCGCTGGACCGAAGGTCTGGCCAACAGCGCCACCATCCGCATCTCGGCGCCGGCAGATCAGATGGACCGCCAGACGCAGGCGGTGCTGGACCTGCTGGCCACCACCCCCGGTGTCGCCTTGGCGCGCGCGCTGACGGATGACGAACAGCGCAAGCTGCTGGAGCCGTGGTTCGGCCCGGACCTGCCGCTGGATAGCCTGCCCATTCCCCGGCTGATCGAGGTGACGGAAGACGGCACGGGATATGATGGCGAAGGGCTGCGCCTGCGGCTGGCTGCCGAAGCCCCCGGCGCAATCCTGGATGACCACGCCCGCTGGCGTGTTCCGCTGGCCGTTGCCGCGGGGCGGCTGCGCATCCTTGGTCTGGTCTCGGTCGTGCTGATCCTGGGAACCATGGCTGGCATGATCACGCTGGCGGCCAATGCGGCGCTGGCCACCAATGCGCAGGTGATCCGCGTGCTGCGTCTGGTCGGTGCGCGCGATGCCTTCATCGCCCGCGCCTTCGTGCGCCGCTTTACCCTGCGCGCCCTGTCGGGTGCTGCCATTGGCACGGCGCTGGGGATGCTGGCGGTGGCCGCCCTGCCTTCGGCGGATGCGGCGGGCGGGTTCCTGACCGGGCTTGGCTTTCAGGGGGCGGGCTGGCTCTGGCCGCTTGTGCTGCCGCCCCTTGCCGCCGTGGTGGCCTTTGTCACCACCCGGAACGCCGCCTTCGGCAAGCTGCGGGAGATGATGTGATGGCAGGCACCGTGCAATGGCTGCGGTCGGTGCTGTTCATCGCGCAGATGTATCTGGCGATGCCGCTGTTCGCGATTGTCTTCACGCCCTTTGCGCTGTTCAGCCGCCCCGCCGCCTTTGCCGCCTGCCATGCCTATTGCCGCTGGGTGCGCTGGACCGCCCGATGGATGGTGGGCCTGCGGTCCGAGGTGCGCGGCACCCCGCCGCAGGGCGAGGCGCTGATTGCGGCCAAGCATCATTCGTTCTTTGACATCATCCTGTTGTTCAGCGCCCTGCCGCGCGCGAAATTCATCATGAAAAAGGAACTGAAATGGGCCCCGATCCTGGGCTGGTATGCGCTGCGCATCGGCTGCGTTCCGGTGGACAGGGGCAAACGCGGCCAGGCGATAACCGCGATGATGCAGGCGGTACAGGACGGGCGGCAAGACCCCGGACAGTTGATCATCTATCCCGAAGGCACCCGCACTGCCCCCGGTGCGCCCCCGGCCTATAAAGTGGGGTCTGCCGTGCTTTACGCCCAGCTTGGGCAGGATTGCGTGCCTGCGGCCACCAATGTGGGCGTGTTCTGGCCGCGCCACGGATTTTACCGCAAGCCCGGCCTTGCGGTGGTGGAATTTCTGCCGCCGATCGCGCCGGGGCTGCCGAATGACGGTTTCATGGCGGAACTGGAACGGCGCATTGAAACCGCGTCAGATGCCCTGATGGCCGAAGCCGGGTTTCAGCCGCCCGCTGCTGACCATGGCGAGCCGCACCGGGACGGCCGGGGGGCGATGAAAAAAGGCACGTCTTCCCGATGACACCGCTGACATCGCTTGACGATCTGCACCGCCTGTACGGCACCCCCGGAACAGCCTCGACCGTCAAGGTAACCCCCCGCCTGACACAGACCTATCGCGCCTTTCTGGACCGGTCGCGGTTTTGCGTGCTGACCACGGTTGGCCCCGAAGGCACCGATGGCAGCCCGCGCGGCGATGACGGGCCGGTGGTGCGGGTGCTGGATGACCGCACCCTGGCCCTGCCCGACTGGAAGGGCAATGAGCGGATCGATTCGCTGCGCAACATCGTGCGCGACGGGCGTGTCAGCCTGTTGTTTCTGGTTGCCGGGTCAAACAATGCTTTGCGGGTAAACGGTTCCGCCATTGTCACCGCCGATCCGGCCCTGCTGGAAAGCTTTCGCCGCGATCAGTCCACCCCGCGCAGTGTGATCGTGATTTCGGTTGCCGAGGTTTATTCCCAATGCGCCCGTGCGCTGATCCGGTCTGCGCTGTGGACCGGCGGCGACCAGTCGGCGGGTCTGCCGACGGTGGGCGACATGCTGCGCGAGATCACCGAAGGCGGCATAGATGGCGCGGCCTATGATCAGGACTGGCCCGGACGCGCCGCAAAAACCATGTGGTAGGCGGGCCTTTACGCGAACTTCAGCGCCGCAATGCCCGCCACGATCAGGCCGATGCCCAGCACGCGCAGCGGCGTCACCGGTTCGCCGAACAGAATCACCGCCAGCACGGCGGTGCCAACCGCGCCGATCCCGACCCAGACGGCATAGGCGGTACCGACGGGAAGCGTTTTCATGGCAAAGCTCAGCAGCCAGAAGCTGGCAATGGCCCCCAGCACAGTTAAGGCACTCGGCCAGAACCGGGTGAAGCCTTCGGAATACTTCAGCCCGATGGCCCAGCCGGTTTCCATCAGACCGGCAATCAGGACGATCAGCCAGGGGTTCATCAGGCTGCCAGCCCCTTGGTGCCCATATCCAGGAACTTCTGGCGGCGGTCCCTGACCAGTGCGTCGGGCTTTTTGCCGGCAAGGTCCTTCAGCATCGCCTCGATGGCTTTGCCGACAGCCTCGATGGTTTCGGTGCGCCCGCGCTGCGCGCCGCCCAGCGGTTCCTTGATGATCCGGTCGATCACGCCCAGCTTTTGCAGGTCTTGCGCCGTCAGCCGCAGCGCCTCTGCCGCCTCGCGCATCTTTTCGGCGTCTTTCCACAGGATCGACGCACAGCCTTCGGGTGAGATCACCGAATAGACCGAATGTTCCAGCATGGCGATGCGGTTCGCCGTGGCAAAGGCCACCGCCCCACCGGAGCCGCCTTCGCCGATGATCACGCTGACCAGCGGCACGCCGATTTCCAGGCATTTCGCGGTCGAGGTGGCAATCGCCTCTGCCTGCCCGCGTTCTTCCGCACCCTTGCCGGGATAGGCACCGGGCGTGTCGATCAGCGTCACCACCGGCAGGCGGAACCGCTGCGCAAGGTCCATCAGCCGGATCGCCTTGCGGTAGCCTTCGGGGCGCGCCATGCCGAAGTTGCGCTGGATCCGGGTCTTGGTATCGTTGCCCTTTTCGTGGCCGATCACCATCACCGGCGCATCGTTGAACCGCGCCAGCCCGCCCATGACCGCATGGTCATCGGCAAAGTTCCGGTCCCCCGCCAGCAGGGTAAACTCTGAAAACAGGGCATCGATGTAATCCTTGCAATGCGGCCTGTCCGGGTGCCGGGCCACCTGGCATTTCTGCCAGGGGGTCAGACCCTTGTAGAGGTCCTTGAGCAGCGTTTCGGCCTTGCGGTCCAGGGCCGCCGCTTCCTTTTCCACATCCATTTCCCGGTTGGCCCGCGCCATCGCACGCAGTTCTTCCGCCTTGCCCTCGATCTCGGCCAGGGGCTTTTCGAATTCCAGGTAGTTCATCGGGCACTCCTCAAGCCGGTCGGTCCTATATGGCCAGAGGCGGGGCAAGAAGCAACTCGCCCCGGACGGGCGTGGCCCTATCCCGCCGCCGCCGCGCCGTCGAGCGCAATCAGATGCGCCACATGATCCGGCCCACAGGACAGTTTCTGCGCCACCTTGCTGTCCGGCAGAACCACGCGCCAGAACGGCACGACCTCTTCCAGGCGCTTGCCCCCGGCCAGATCGGCCAGCGCCACCTCGGCCACGACCCGCAGGTAAATGGCCGTCGTGACCGGGCACATCGCATTGGCACCGGCCTTGCGCGCCAGTTCGTTGCGCATCCGGTCCATCGTCCGCGTCTCGGCTTTGGGAATGCGCGACAGGTAGTTCGCAATCTCGCCCGGCGAGGAGATGAGCATCGTGTTCCCCGCCTTTACCCCGGCGAAATCGGCATGCAGCATGACGACATGCGGTGCCTTCGCCGCGCCGAACCTTTTGCGCCAATCGGTCGGCTTCTTTGTTTTCCCGGCCATCACTTGCCCTCGCTTCGCGCCTTCAATGCCGCCAGATAATCTGTGGCGAAGGCATCGGGATCAAAGAAAATCCGCGCCAGGATGCGGCCAGGCGGCGATGGCACTTCGGCCCGTTCCACCACCGCAATGCGCGTGCCCTTCCCCTCGGGCGTCAGCGTGGCTTCCCATGTGCCCGCATAACCCGCATCCGAAGAAAAGCGCAGCCGTACCTGCGATTCGTCCGCCTGCTCGGCCACGAAGGTGATGCGCTCGCCGCGCGCGGTCACCTCTGCCCAGCCGTCCGGCGTGGGCGTGACCGTGGCGATGCCTGCCCGCCATTGCGGCTGCAACTCTACAGCCTGGATGACTTCAAGCACCCGCTTTGGGGCCGCGTCGATCACAACCGAGGCCCGTCCCTCGCGTCCCGGCGGCAGCAGCCAGCCCACCGCAAACACCGTGGCGGCCAGCAATAGACCCCCTGCCACAGACCAGATCACGAACCGCATCGACACCTCCGCACACTGCCCGACACTGCACTGGCAGGGCCGGCCGGTGCCCGCAAGTATCGCAGTTTTTTTATATTGGAAACAGTGTCTTGTTGCGAATCTGCGCTTTGTGGCACCCTTTGCCGCGCGCCCCGGCCCTGTCCACGGCGGCCGGACCCTTGGGCGCGGCAACGATCCCGGCGGGCCAGGGCGGCGCTGCGCCGCCGTCGCCTGCCCCGGATCGTCTGACGCATCTTTGCGGCCGCGCCTGCTGATTCGGGCAAGACATCGGCGCGCCGCTGACACATTCTTTGTGCCGGGCGCGGCAGCGGAGATGATGATGATCCAGACCCACAGCCATCTGTTTCCGGGCGACGCCGCCGGTCCGCCTGCCACCAGGGGGGGTGGCGGTGAATGCGGACTGCCGTCCGGACCTTGTCCCGGCCGGCGAGGGTTGGGCAATGCCCTGCCGACGCGGGCCTGCCCGACGGGCCCCCGGCCGGGGCGAAGGCGGCAGGCACCGTCAGAGACCCCCCGGAAAACCCGCAAGGCATCGATCTTGTGCAAATCGATCTTGTGCAAACTGACCGCAAGGAACCGCCGATGATCACGGTCAGCCCCGATGTGTTCCGTCTTGAGCGGGTCTTCACGATCAGCCGGGGCAGCCGCAGCGAAGCGCGCGTGCTGACCCTGCACGTGACGCGGGGCGGCGTGACTGGCCGGGGCGAATGCGTGCCCTATGCCCGCTATGGCGAAACGCCGGAAAGTGTCACGGCCCAGATCGAAAGCCTGCCGCAGGACATCACCCGCGACGCCCTGCAGCGTGCCCTGCCCGCCGGGGCGGCGCGCAATGCGGTGGATTGCGCGCTGTGGGACCTGCGGGCAAAGCAGACCGGGCGGCGCGTCTGGCAGTTGGCAGACCTGCCCGAACCGGTGCCGCAGATCACCGCCTATACCCTGTCGCTGGACACGCCGGAGAATATGCGTGCAGCGGCGGCGAAACACTCCCACCGCCCGCTGCTGAAGATCAAGCTGGGCACGCCCGACGACATGCCAAGGCTCGAGGCGGTTCGGGCCGGTGCCCCCCGGACCCGGATCATCATTGACGCCAACGAAGGCTGGACGGCAGACCTCTATGCGGACCTTGCCCCGCATCTGCTGCGCCTTGGCGTGGCGATGGTGGAACAGCCCCTGCCCGTCGGGGCGGATAATATGCTGGCGGAAATCGCCCGCCCGCTGCCCGTCTGTGCCGACGAAAGCTGCCACGACCGCGCCTCGCTGGCCGGACTTGCCGGCAAGTATGACATGGTCAACATCAAGCTGGACAAGACCGGCGGCCTGACCGAAGCGCTGGCGCTGAAAACCGCCGCGCTGGCGCAGGGCTATGGCCTGATGGTCGGCTGCATGATCGGATCAAGCCTGGCGATGGCCCCGGCCACGCTGCTGGCGCAGGGGGCCGCCTTTACCGATCTTGACGGGCCGCTTCTTCTGGCCGAAGACCGGGATCATCCGCTGCGGTTTGACCAAGCGGGTATCCATCCACCCGAATCAGGCCTGTGGGGGTAAACCGAATGAGCCGCACCGTCTATGTGAACGGAACCTATCTGCCCGAGGAAGACGCGAAGATCAGCATCTTTGACCGGGGCTTTCTGATGGCCGATGGGGTTTATGAGGTGACCAGCGTGCTGGGCGGCAAGCTGATCGACTTTGCCGGGCATTGCAAACGTCTGGCCCGGTCGCTGTCGGAACTGGACATGGCCGCCCCGGCGACGGATGACGAGCTGCTGGCGATCCACCGCGAGCTGGTGGCGGTGAACGGCGTGACCGATGGCATGGTCTATCTCCAGATCACGCGCGGGGCACCGGGCGACCGCGACTTTGCCTTTCCCGACCCGGCCACCACGCCCCCGACGCTGGTCCTGTTCACCCAGTCGAAGCCCGGCCTGGCCGAACACCCTGCCGCGGCGACCGGGATGAAGGTCATCTCGATACCGGACATCCGCTGGGGGCGGCGCGACATCAAGACGGTCCAGCTTCTGTACCCGTCGATGGGCAAGATGATGGCCAGGAAGGCCGGTTGCGACGATGCCTGGATGGTCGAGGACGGGTTCGTGACCGAAGGCACATCGAACAACACCTATATCGTGCGCGGCAACCGCATCATCACGCGGCATCTGTCGTCCGACATCCTGCAGGGCATTACCCGCGCCGCCGTGCTGCGCTTTGCCGCCGAAGCCCAGATGGAGGTGGAGGAGCGCCCCTTCACCATCGACGAGGCAAAGACGGCCGACGAGGCCTTTTTCACCTCGGCCTCGGCCTTTGTGATGCCGGTGGTCGAGATCGATGGCGAGGCGATTGGCGGCGGCACGCCCGGCCCGGTCACGGCCCGGCTGCGCGAAATCTACCTGGAGGAAATGCGCCGGGCCGCCGTCTGACCGGTCAGCCCCGGTCGGTGACATTCTAACTCGGTCCCTCGACCAGATTTGGTGCTCGGATTATCGCTTCGTAACCCAATGGTATTCGTATGAAAGACCGCTGATGCTGCCCTTTCGGACTCGCGCCATGAGCCCTGCATCCGGAACCGAGGCAACAACTACGGCGATGTCGTAAGCTTTCAGGTATGGCGGGCCATTTGGCTCCCCATCAACTGTCTTCTGGCAGACCTTCACTGTCGCCTTGAAGCGCGTCCCAAGTGGGAATATTTCCCGCAATGGCCTCGGAAACTCGACACGCATGGCCGGAGGGAAGACCGTGATCGACCTGACGCGGGGACGCGACACGCCGGGATCTGTACACGTTTCAAGCTCGATCCCACCGAAGAACTGGCCGATGGCATAGGAAGGGTCATCAATTTTCATGGCATTCTGCTTTCATGACATTCTGCTGGAAGGCCACCTCGAAAGCGGCCTTTTTAGCCGCATCGGCCTCTGTCTGGGTCTGCGCGACCCAGTCGGCATAGGGCATGCCATAGATGATTTCGCGCGCGGCATCCTTGTCCAGCGTGATGCCCTGCCCGGAGGCTGCCTCTTGGTACCAGCGGCTCAGGCAGTTGCGGCAGAAACCCGCAAGGTTCATCAGATCGATGTTCTGCACATCGGGCCGGTCCTGCATCAGGTGGTGCAGAAGGCGGCGAAAAGCGGCGGCTTCCATCGCGGTGCGGGTGGCGTCATCCATGCGGGGTCTCCCTTTTTGCAGAAATAGGCGGCGCGCCGTCCACATCAACCAGCGCCGCCTGCAGCAGCGGGACCAGACGCGCAGCCCAGCGGTCCTGCGCCGCGCCTGTCGCGATCAGATCCTGGCGCAGTTCGATCAGCGTATTATGCCGGCCCGGCTGCAGGGCGTGCCGGTCTATGGCATCGCCCGGCAGGTGGCCCGCATAGGGTTCATTGTCGCCCACGCAAAGGTCGGGCTCTGCCAGAAGCCGGCGCAGAAGCGCCCGCGACAGGCGGTCATCCAGATGCGAATGCAGCACGCCAATGTGCCAGGGGCGCGGCGGGCGGCCCTTCAGCCCCGGGGTGAAGGAATGGATGGCGACGATCACCGTATCGGGCCTGCGCGCCGCAAGCCGGGCATAGGCGGCGTGATAGGGGCGATAGAGCATCTCCAGCCGCCGCGCCGTCTCAACCGCATCAACCCTGCGGTTGGCCGGAATGATGGTGCCGTCATACAGCTTCATGATCAGGGTCGGGTCGTCTTCGCCCCGGTTCGGGTCGATCACCAGGCGCGAGAAATCCGACAGGATGACCGGCGCATCCAGACCTGCGGCCAGGGCCGCCGCCAGCCCCGCCGCGCCCGGATCATAGGCAATGTGGCGGTCCATGTCTGCGGGCGATAACCCCAGGCTGCCCCCCGCGATCTCGGCGGGAACCCGGTTGCTGGCGTGATCACAGGTGACCAGCCAGCGCGAGGGGCGGTTTTCGCCGATGATCCGATAGGCCGTCGTCACCATGGGTCCCCCGTGCTGGACAGTGCAGACCGGCATTTATGCCGCATTGCGGGAAAGCGCCAGTTGCCCCGTTCGGCGAATTCCGCCATAAGGCGCTTGGCCCGCCGCAGGACATGAACACGATAAGGGACCAGGGCAGTATGAGACGCCTTCGAAACGTCAAGATCGTGGCCACGCTCGGCCCGGCCTCCAATGATTATGCGACCATCCGTGCGCTGTTCGAGGCGGGTGCCGACGTGTTCCGGCTGAACATGAGCCATGGCACGCATGACGACATCCGCGCGCGCCACGTCATCATCCGCCAGATCGAGGCCGATACCGGGCGCCCGATTGCCATTCTGGCCGATCTGCAGGGGCCCAAGCTGCGCGTTGGCGTCTTTGCCGACGGCGCGGCGGACCTGGTGGATGGCGCGCCCTTCCGGATGGACCTTGACCCTGCCCCCGGCACGGTCAAGCGCGTGAACCTGCCGCACCCCGAGATTTTTGCCGCTCTGGAACCCGGAGCCTCGCTTTTGGTCAATGACGGCAAGATCCGGCTTTTGGTGAAATCCTGCGGCCCGGATTTTGCCAATTGCACCGTCACGGTGGGCGGCACGATTTCCAACCGCAAGGGCGTGAACGTGCCGGATGTGCTGCTGCCGGTCGCGGCGCTGTCCGGCAAAGACCGCCAGGACCTGGAATTCGCCTGCGAGCTGGGTGTTGACTGGCTGGCGCTGTCCTTCGTGCAGCGCCCCGAAGACGTGATCGAGGCGCGCGATCTGGCCAGGGGCCGGGCGGCGATCCTGTCAAAGATCGAAAAGCCCGCCGCCGTAAAGGCCTATGCCGAGATTCTGGCCGTGTCGGACGGCATCATGGTGGCGCGCGGCGATCTGGGCGTGGAACTGCCGATCCACGCCGTGCCGCCGATCCAGAAGCAGCTGGTCCGCGGCGCGCGCGCCGCCGCCAAGCCGGTGATCGTTGCCACCCAGATGCTGGAATCGATGATCGAATCGCCGATGCCGACCCGCGCCGAAGTGTCCGATGTGGCAACCGCCATCTACGAAGGAGCCGATGCCATCATGCTGTCGGCGGAATCCGCCGCCGGGTCCTGGCCGGTGGAAGCGGTGACGATGATGAACAACGTTGCCATCTCGGTCGAAAGCGATCCGACCTATCGCAGCATCATCGAAGCCAGCCGCACCGCCGTGCGCACCAGCATTGCAGATGGCATCGTCGCCGCCGCGCGCGAGATTGCAGAAAGCAGCGATATCAAGGCGATCTGCTGCTTTTCGCAAAGCGGTACCACCGTTTCGCTGGTTGCGCGCGAACGCCCGCGCGTGCCGATCATTGCCCTGACCCCGCTGATCGCAACGGCGCGCCGCCTGTGCCTGACCTGGGGCACGCATTGCGTGATCACCGAAGAACAGTCGCGCTTCAAGGGGGCGGTCATCGCGGCGGCGCGCGCGGCGCGGGCCTATGGCTTTGCCCTGATTGATCAGGTTGTCGTGACCGCAGGCGTTCCGTTCAACGTGCAGGGCACCACGAACATCCTGCGCGTCGCCCCCTGTGACGAAAGGCTGATCTACAGTGTCGACCCCGAGTAACACGTTTCCTGTGTAAAGGTTTCGCGCCGGATGGGGCGCATCCATGCTGGTCAATATCCTGATGATTGGTGGCGTTGTGATCGGCGGGGCGGCGATACCCGCCCTGCTGTTCGCCATATTCGAAAACGAGGCGCAGCTTGTGTCGCTCGCGGGCCTGCTGCTGGGCGGGCTGATGGTGCTGGCTGCCCTTTATCTGACCCCGACACCGTTTTCGCCCGATTACATCATGGCGATGCGCATGCTGGCCGGACTTGCGGCCACCTATTTCGTCTTCCGCCGGCGCTGACTGACGATATCCCTTGCACGCTCGGCGGGCCTTGCCTATACGCCACGGCTCGTTACCCCGCGCGTCCGGCCAAAGCGGCATGCCGAGTCGCGCTCACACCCACTCGCAAGAGGAGTCTGAAATGCCCAAGATGAAGACCAAATCCGCTGCGAAGAAGCGGTTCTCCTTCACGGCCACGGGCCGCGTCAAGGCCGGCCCGGCAGGCAAGCGCCACAATATGATCAAGCGCTCGACGAAATTCGTCCGCAACACGACCGGGACCATGATCCTGTCGGACAGCGATGCGAAGATCGTCAAGAAATACATGCCCTACGACCGGTAAGGAGAAGCAGAGATGTCCCGCGTCAAATCCGGCGTTGTCACCCATGCCCGTCACCGCAAGGTGATCAAGGCTGCCAAGGGCTATTACGCCGCCCGCAGCACCAACTTCCGCACCGCCACGCAGGCGGTGGACAAGGCCAACCAATACGCCACGCGCGACCGCAAGACCCGCAAGCGCAACTTCCGCGCCCTGTGGATTCAGCGGATCAACGCCGCCGTCCGCCTGTTTGATGCCGGGTTCACCTATTCGCGCTTCATCAACGGTCTGGTCAAGGCCGGGATCGAGGTGGATCGCAAGGTTCTGGCCGATCTGGCTGTGCATGAGCCCGAGGCGTTCAATGCGATTGCAGCGCAGGCGAAAGCCGCCATCGCCTGACTTCATGCCTGTGGATCAACAGGGACCCCGCCCGTCGGTGGGGTCTTTTGTTTTTCCGGGCTGAAACCCGTCAGGTTTTGCAAAGCCAACCCACCTTGCATAACACCCCCCTTGCCGCTAGCACCATCGCGCAGGCAACGGAGGCTTTTCATGCAAGGGCTCGACACGCTCAAGGCCAGGTATCTGTCCGCCATCGCTGCTGCGGCGGATGAGGCGGCGCTGGAAGAGGTGCGCCTGACCGCCCTGGGCAAGAAGGGCGAGATCAGCCTGAAGATGCGCGATCTGGGCCAGATGGAGGCCAGCCAGCGGCAGGCCGCAGGCGGGCTGCTGAATGCGCTGAAGGATGAGGTGGATGCCGCGCTCCGCGCCCGCAAGGCGGCGCTGGGGGATGCGGCGCTGAACGAACGGCTGCGGTCGGAATGGCTGGATGTCACCCTGCCGGGCCGGCCCCGCCCCGCCGGCACGATTCACCCCGTCAGCCAGGTGATGGATGAGCTGACGGCGATTTTCGCCGACATGGGCTTTGCCGTGGCCGAAGGGCCGCAGGTGGAATCGGACTGGTACAATTTCGATGCGCTGAACATGGCCCCCGAGCATCCGGCGCGGCAGGAACATGACACGTTCTTCATGGCGCGAAGCTTTGGCGACAACCGCCCGCCGCATGTGCTGCGCACCCATACCTCGCCGGTGCAGATCCGCGCCATGGCCACCCACGGCGCGCCGATCCGCGTGATTGCGCCGGGCCGGGTCTACCGCATGGACATGGACCAGACGCATACGCCGATGTTCCACCAGGTCGAAGGCCTGGCGATTGACCGCAGCATCAGCATGGCCAATCTGAAATGGGTGCTGGAAGAATTCTGCCGCGCCTTCTTCGAGGTGCCGTCCGTGGAACTGCGCTTCCGCGCCAGCCATTTCCCTTTTACCGAACCTTCGGCAGAGGTGGATATCCGCTGTTCCTGGGAAGGCGGGCAATTGAAGATCGGGCAGGGCGACAAGTGGATGGAGATTCTCGGCAGCGGCATGGTGCATCCCAGGGTGCTGTCGGCGGCGGGGGTCGATCCGTCGCGCTGGCAGGGCTTCGCCTTCGGCATGGGCATCGACCGGCTGGCGATGCTGAAATACGGCATCCCCGATCTGCGCGCCTTCTTTGAAAGCGACCTGCGCTGGCTGCGCCACTACGGCTTTGCCGCGCTGGATATGCCTGATCTGGCGGGGGGGTTGAGCAAATAATGGACGAATTTGCCGCGTTCTTGACTGTGCTTGCGCCATTCTCGTCCCTGCTAACAGCTCTTGTGGCATCAGGCACCGCAGTTTGGATTGCTGTTTGGGCATATCCAAAACAAAAGTTGAAGGATCGAGAAATTCAGATTCACGGTGAGAAGAGGGTGCTTTATCGCTCTTTTCTGGCTGAATTTGAACAAGCTATTATGGTTCCTGTAAAAGAAAGTGATGACTGGAAACTCAATCCAAGTATCCGAAAACTAGCGGGACTGAGTAGTGAGATTAGGCTTGTTGGGGGAAAAGAAGTGCGCAACTGCTGCGACGAAACGCTTTCAGCCATATACGATCTTCATATGGCAGATGAGTTTCGGAAGGGTAGTCACAGTGCGGGTGATGGAAAGATGCGCACCTATCGGGAGAACGCATTCTACCAACGAACCCGGGTTCTAGAGGCAATGCAAAAGGAGTTGGGCCAACTATGAAATTCACCCTCTCCTGGCTGCGCGACCACCTCGACACCTCGGCACCGCTGGACGATATCCTCACCGCCCTGACCGACCTTGGGCATGAGGTGGAAGGGGTGGAGGACCCCGCCGCCACGCTGGGCGCGTTCCGCATCGCCCGCGTGATCGAAGCCGTGCCGCACCCCAATGCCGACCGGCTGCGGCTGTGCCGGGTGGAAACCTGGCCCGACGGTCCCGGTGGCCGGTCAGAAGAGGTGCAGGTGGTTTGCGGTGCCCCCAATGCCCGCACCGGCCTGATCGGCGTCTTTGCCCCGGTGGGCACGCATGTGCCCGGCACCGGGGTTGATCTGAAACCCGGCGTGATCCGTGGCGTTGAATCGAACGGCATGCTCTGTTCCGAACGCGAGCTGATGGTTTCCGACGATCATGACGGCATCATCGATCTGCCCGCCGACGCGCCCCTTGGCGCGCGGTTCATCGATTACCGTGGGCTGAACGACCCGATGATCTTCGTCAAGATCACCGCCAACCGCCCCGATGCCCTTGGCGTGCGCGGCCTTGCGCGTGATCTGGCCGCGCGCGGCCTGGGCGTGCTGAAGGCGCTGGACACCCCGGCCATCCCCGGCACCTTCCCCAGCCCCATCACTGTCACCATCGACCCGGCGCTGAAACAAAAGGGCTGCCCGCTGTTTGCCGGCCGCCTGATCCGGGGGGTGCGCAATGGCACCTCGCCGCCCTGGATGCAGGCGCGGCTCAGGGCCATCGGCCTGCGCCCGATTTCGGCGCTGGTCGATATCACCAACTATTTCACCTTCGGCCTGAACCGCCCGCTGCATGTCTTTGACGCGGCGAAGGTGAAGGGCAACCTGCATATCCATCCCGCCAAAGGGGGCGAAACCCTGCTGGCGCTGGATGGCAAGAGCTACACCATGCAGCCCGGCATGATGCTGATTTCCGATGATGACCAGCCCGAATCGCTGGCCGGGATCATGGGGGGCGAACTTTCCGGCTGTAACCCGGACACCACCGATGTCTTCCTTGAGTCCGCCTTTTGGGACCCCGTCACCATCGCGGCCACGGGCCGCGCGCTGAAGATCGTCTCGGACGCGCGCTATCGCTTTGAACGCGGTGTTGATCCGGCTTTCACCCTGCCGGGGCTGGAACTGGCCACACAGATGATCCTTAACCTGTGCGGGGGCGAAGCTTCCGTCATCGCGCTGGATGGCGCGGTGCCCGACACCGCGCGCAGCTACCGCCTTGATCCGGCGCGTGTGGCCCGTCTGGTGGGCATGGACATCGCCGAAGCCGAACAGCGCCGCACGCTGACGGCACTCGGGTTCACCCTGACCGGCGATCAGGCCAGCCCGCCCAGCTGGCGGCCCGATGTGCTGGGCGAGGCTGACCTGGTGGAAGAGGTGGCGCGCATCGCCTCGCTGACCCGGCTGCAGGGCAAGCCGCTGGACCGGGCACCTGCCGGGGTGCCGCGCCCGATCCTGACGCCTTTGCAGCTGCGCGAACGCGCCGCCCGCCGCGCGCTGGCAGGGCTCGGCTACAACGAATGCGTCACCTACAGCTTCATCGACGGCAAGACGGCTGCCCTGTTCGGCGGCGGGACCGATGCCCTGCGCATCGAAAACCCGATCTCGTCTGACATGACGCATCTGCGCCCCGATGTTCTGCCGGGCCTGCTGCAGGCGGCGGCGCGCAATCAGGCGCGCGGCTTTGGCGATCTGGCGCTGTTCGAAATCGGCCCGGTCTTTCATGGCGGCGAGCCCGGGGAACAGGGCCTGCTGGCCGCCGGCCTTCTGGTGGGCAATGCCGCGCCGCGCGATCCCTTCGGGTCGCGCCGGCCGGTTGACCTCTATGATGCCAAGGCCGATGCCGAGGCGGTCCTGGCGGCCCTTGGCGCCCCGGCCAAGGTGCAGATCAGCCGGACTGCCCCGGCGTGGTGGCACCCCGGACGGTCGGGCGTGATCGGCCTTGGGCCGAACGTGCTGGCCACCTTTGGCGAGGTGCATCCGGCGATCCTGAAGGCGCTGGACGTCAAGGGTCCGGCCATGGCCTTTGCCTTGCGCATTGCCGCCGTGCCGCTGCCCAGGGTCAAGTCACCGACGCGGCCCGCGCTGAAACTGTCCGGCCTGCAGGCGGTAGAGCGGGACTTTGCCTTTGTCGTCGATGCACGGGTCGAGGCGCTGACCCTGGTCAACGCCGCGCAGGGTGCCGACAAGGCACTGATCGACAGCGTCCGCGTCTTTGATCAGTTCACCGGCGACAAGGCTGAAGCACAGATGGGGGCCGGCAAGAAATCCATCGCCGTTTCCGTGCGCCTCCAGCCGGTCGAAAAGACCCTTACCGATGCCGAGATTGATGCCGTCAGCGCCAGAATCGTCGAAAAGGTGATGAAGGCCACGGGCGGCACCCTGCGGCGGTAAGGGGTCTGGCGGGCGACCCGCGCCGGACCGGCGCGGGTCGCCGCCCTGATGCCTACCGCCGGAACAGACCGCCCAGCCAGGCCCTGAACCGCCCCCAGCTTGTCCGGGCATTGGCGCGCGCAGCATCGGCCCGCGCATCGGCGCGCGTCAGCGCATCGCTCATGTCTTCCAGCGCCGGGTCGATCATGCGCTCGCGGAACTGAAGCCACATGCGGCGCACCATGAACAGAAGGAAGGCCAGCGCTGTCAGGATCACGATATTGACCCAGGGGAACAAGCTGGTGTCCGGCCCATCGACCACCCGCAGGCGCACCGCATTGGGATAGATCGACATCCAGGCAATCCGCCAGCCATAATGCGTCACCGCCACCCAGACGGGGGCATCGGCGGGCGATTTCAGGTTCGACGCCTCTGCCTGCAGGTTGGAACTGTCATACTTGAAATAGGGCGGCCAGACCCAGCCGGTATCCTCGTTGCGATAGACGATGACCCTGCCGTTGGGGCGCACCGCCTCGATGAAGCGGATATCGCGCGTGACCGTGGATTCGCCCGTGCCCGCATCGGGCGTGGCGTAGAAGAAGCTGTTCTCACCCACCGTGGTCAGACGGTTGTAGGTTCCGGTGATGCGGACGATGTCGCGCTGCGGCAGGGTATAGTGCAGCATGCCGCCCACAGTCAGGATCAGGACAATCCAGAAGCCCCATTTGAAATAGCGCCACATCGGCATCCTCCTAATTGTAGTTCACCAGATAGACCGTGACGGCCACGGCGGTTATGGGAATGACATAGACAAGAAGGATCAGCCAGCGGCGCAGGCTGTGCTGATAGGCCTGCATGCCCTTTTCGACAAAGGCGTCGCGGTCCCCCGGCATATCGCCCCCGTCGAACTGCTTTTCCAGCTTTTCGCGGCGGACGGACCGGGAATAGACCGACACCAGCAGGTAGATCACCGTCAGGATCAGAAAGCCCATCACGGCAGAGGTTAGGATTGCGATCATCGTCTGCCTTTCCGCACGGCGCCCCAGGGGCCAACCAGATCAACCAGGCTGCGCGCGGGCTGCGGGGCCGGGCGCGGATCGGGGCGCTGGCTGTCTTCCATTCCCGGTTCCGGCCCGAACAATGCGGCGCGGGCACCTGCCTTGTCCACCTGATACTCTCTTGCCAGGAAATCCGCCACATAGCCGCGCTTGCGGTCCGACCAGGTGGCGTAGAGGGCATAGAACAGCTCTTTATGGGTGATGAACACCTGGCGCACATCCAGCGGCGCAAGTTCGGCCAGCAGCATGTTCACCAGATCGCGGTCGGCATGGGCCCGCGCGCGCAGCGTGTAGAAGTAGGCGGGATGCTCCGAACTGATCCGGGGCCAGTCACCCCCGCCCTCGACCCAGCGCAGAAGGGCGGCCAGCCCCAGAAACTCCGGCGGCAGGGCGGACCCCAGGCGCTGCGCGATCTTGCGCAGATCGGCCCGCGTTGCCTGCCCCAGGTCAAGGTTCAGCGCATCTGCCGCATCCACCAGAATGAAATCCATCTTCTGGCGCAGGACCGCCGCCGCATCCATTCCCCGTGCCTGCACGATGGGCTCGACCAGCTGGTTCCGCTCCATCCAGTCGGCAATCACATTGCGCTGGCGCAGATCGGTGGCAGGCACCGGCAGCACCCCCAGGCTTTCCGCCGGCAACGCCGAAATCGCCACAGGGCGGTGCAGGTCGCGGAACACATAGATGCCGCCGAAATGCGATGTCCAGAAATTGCCCTGCTCAAAGGTCATCGCCGCCAGGGCAACGGGCACGCGCGTGACATCCCCCGTCCTGGTCGCAAGCGCGATCATCTGGGCGATCAGCGCCTCATCGCGCCACCCGTCGGGTTCGCGCCGGAAGCGGTCGATCAGGGCCGCCAGCGCGGTTGCATCCTTGACATGGCCGCCGATGGTATCGGCCTCGACCGTGATCCGGCGGATGTCGAACAGCCTGGCCGGGGTTGACACCTCATAGACCGAATTCTGCAGCTCGCCCGCCACCGCATCGCGCGCGGTCAGCGCGAACAGCTGCGCATCGTTGGCTTCATAGAACTGTTTCAGGATGCCGCGTGAGGTTGAGAACTTCACGTTCAAAAGCGGTGCCGCCTTTTGCGCCGTGGACAGCAGGATGAACTGCCGGTTGCAGCCGTTCGGGTTCAGGTACAGGTCATCGCCCAGTTCATCGCCGATCTCGGGGCTGTAGCCCGAGATATCGATGTGGAAATCGGCCTGCACCGTTTCCTTGCCGGTCAGATGCTTCAGCGCGCGGTTGTACCGCTCCACCAGCGCCGGCGAGGACACCTCGATGAGGTTGCCGAACATCAGGCCCCTCTCGATCAGGCGTTTCATGACGGATTTCCTTTCGCTGCCGCGCCTTCGGCGGATGCCCCCCCACCCCCTCCCTCCCCCACGGGGGGGGAGGGAGGCGCGGAACACCTGCCGTTGTGCACAGCGACTGCACCGCGAGCCGCGCCTCTCCCTCGCGGGGAAGAGATTTGGGTGGGGGGCACGCCGCCGACAGCCATCACATCAGAACCGAGCTTTTCGCCTTCCTCCCCCCGCGTGGGGAAGGGAGGGGGTGGGGGGGGGTCTGCCAAGGACCCGCCGCCAACCGCATCGAAGATCATCTGCATCACGCCCTCGATATTCCCTGAAATCTGTGAGTTCCAGAACCGCAACACCTGAAACCCCTGCGCGCTTAACCATTCATCCCGTGCAACGTCCCGCTCCCCGCCATGCCCGCCCCCATCCACCTCGATCACCAACCGCCGCCCCAGATCGGCGAAATCGGCGATGAATGGCCCGATGGGTGCCTGCCGCCGGAAATGTAACCCAAGCATCCGGTTCAACTCCCGCAGCTTCGCCCAGACCCGCCGCTCCTGCGGGGTCATCTCCGCCCGCAGCTTTCGTGCGCGTTGCCGGCTGATGGGGTGGATACCCGTCATCCGTCCCGCCCCATGCCCAAGGCCCCCCACCCCATCCCTCCCCACGAGGGGGAGGGAGGCACCCGACGCCCGCCACCGGTGCCCAGACCAACCGAAAAAGCGCCTCCCCTCCCCCTTGTGGGGAGGGGATGGGGTGGGGGGGCGGGCAGGAGACTTCGATCAGGTTCCCGAACGTGAGGCCGCTTTGAATGAGGCGCTTCATGGGGTGGACTCCCATCCATTAGTGGTCCAGAGCCTTTGATCGTCCAGTACCTGATGTAAGCAGTCTTTCACCCTAATCCATCGCTGGATATCGAGATTCTCTCTAACATCGGTTGGTAGCTTTGATAAAGTCTCGATCACCTCAACCACTTGCCGCTTCACGTCAGAAAGGGTTGATCGGTTTGGGGGATATGAAATTGTCTCGTAGTTTTTGTCTAAGAGATCACTCGTAATTCGGCAGAAATTCTTCAATCCATTTTCAAGTAGACTCATGAAAAGCTCATCGCTCTGGCTTGGATTAAAAGCCCGATCTTCTATTGCTATCTCAGCAGCGCCAAGCCCATTAAGTGACCTTACTTCCCTTCCTTTCTCCTTGATGTACCACCCACCACGATGCGGGCCCGTTTGTCCAAAGAAGGCTCGGAGCGTTGCGACGCGAGCGCGATTCAATTCAAGATTCTGATCTTGCGAAGCAAACTCGCTTATCTGATTCAAGACTGCGCTTTGTTCACCTTGCTTTTCCGCCATTTTCCGGAACTCCTCGCGCTGTGCACGAAGTTCCAAGCTTTGCTGAAATACGGACGCGACCACCCAAATCAGTGTTAGTGTCGCGCCAATTCCGGAAAGAGTATCGGCCATCGCATTGGGTGGCAAACGCATGAATTGCTGCCAGCGATAAATCTCCACCTCATCTACCTTTACAGAGCCAAAGGCGAGAAAACCGACAACCTGGAAGACAGCAACGGTCGCGATTGCATCGACTTTTACCGGTAAGCTTGATGATTTCAGCGAGATAAGATCTTCAGCACTCACCCCTTCCCCCCCACATACCGCCGCTTCGCCTCGTCCATCCGGCCCATGTCGCGCACCAGCGCCTCGATCGCCACCTCGTCCGACTTGTCGGCATAGCGGAATTCGCTGTCGGCGTAGCGGTTGATTTCCTGCACCACCATGTCCACGGTGACCGGCCGCATCAGGTCGCGGATCATCGCCGCCTTTTCATCATAGCTTTTAAACAGGAACAGGTCCGGCTCTGCCATCCACGCATCCGGCAGTTCAAAATCCATCGCCCGCACCTTGACCGCATCGGTGATGTTCTTGATCGCGCGGCCCGTGAACCGCGCATCCGCCTGCTGGATCGCCTTCAGATAGGTGCCGATCTTGGCCAGCGTATCCAGCGGCCCCAGCTGTGCCGCAACCTGATCCCAGACGCGGATCAGCCCGTCTTCCTTCGGCCGCCCGTGCGAGACAAAGCTTTCCGCCACTGCCCGCCTGATCTCCTGCGCCGCATAAAGCTGATGTTCGCCCAGTGGAATGCTGTGGTTCCTGCCCAGAAGCAGCGTGAGGATGTCGATGTAATCCTCGCGGCTTTGCGGGCCGTCCACCAGAAACCGCGCCCCGGCGCGCTGGCGCAGGGCATCGTCGACATTCTCGGGAAAGTTGGAAAACATCCCGAAGGTGCAATTGCCCCGCACCACGGTATTGGCCCCGGCAAAGGCCTCCATGAACACCGCCGTCACTTCCTGCTGCCCGGCGCTGGACTGGCGGTCGCCGCGCTTGCCCGCCACCTGATCAATGTCGTCAATGGTGCCAAAGCCGATCACGACCGGGTCCAGCACGTTCTGGACAAAGGCCTTGGCATTCTGCCCGGATTTGCCCTGATAGCTGTCGATCTGGTCGATGCTGAAATTCTGGTAGCGGAAGGGATAGCCTGCCACCCGGCAATAGCCATCCAGCAGGCCCGCCATCATCTGGATCAGCGTCGTCTTGCCCGTGCCCGGCTTGCCATCGCCCATGAAGGTAAAGATGAAGCCGCCGATTTCGGCAAAGGGGTTCATCTTTCGGTCAAAGTCATAGGCCATCAGCATCCTGGCCAGCCGCATCGCCTGATACTTGGCGATGTGGTTGCCAATCACCTCCTCCGGCGTCTTGAAGGTCATGGTCAGCGCGCTGCCCCTGGCCTTGCGCGCCGGGGTAAACCCGGCCAGCGTCAGTTGATCCGCCTCGACCCGCCAGGACCCCGCGGAAAAGGCCGCAACCCGCGCCGCCGTCTGCGCCCGCAGCGCCACCTTTGCCATCAGCTGTTCGGCAAAGCCCGCCACCACCGCCACCAGCAGCGCCTCATCAGTGGCCAGTGTGGCGATGTCCTGATCCAGTTCCCACAGCACGCCCTGCAGGCCCAGGATGGCGTTGTCGGTCAGCACCTCATCGATGCCGCCCACCTCGACCGTGGCCTCGCCCGGATGCGGGGCCAGCAGAAAGGCGGTGGCATTGCCGAAGACATGCAGCACCACCAGCGCCTCGGCCGCCAGCAGTTCGGTGAACTCGGCCCGCCGCGCCTCGGGAAGGCGCGCCTCAAGGTTCGCCTTCTTCAATTCGGCCAGCCCGGTCTGCGCGGAAAAGGTTTCGCCCATGGCCAGCGCCACCGCCAGGGCGCGCCGCAGGGACCCCAGCACATTGGCCTGCACCGGGGACACCAGGCCATCGCCAAAGCTTTCGACCCGCCCGATCAGCCGCACCCCGCCGGGCCGCGCCACCGGCTGTGTCACCAGCCCCGGCACGGTAGGGCGCAGCGCGCGCCGCGTGCCGATCCCGGCAGAGCGTTCTGCCTGCGGTGCTGCCGCTGTGGCCCGGCCCAGCCGGGGCGCATGGTCAAAGCCGGTCAGCAGGCCCAGCGCCGCCGTATAGTGCGCCAGAATCATCGGTTCCGGCAGTTCCATCGTGTCGCGCGGTTCACTCATCTTTCACCTCGACGGCAGGATGCGGCCACCCGCACCCGCCACAAACTTGCGCACCCCGGCGAACCCGGGCGGGTTACGCTCTGCCAGCACCTGAAAGGGCCGCTCCGGCAGGATGACCATGCGCTCGGTGCGGGTGGTTCCGGTTTCGGCACCGCGCCCGGCGTAGCCATCCAGGGCAAAGATCTGGCGCTGCACCGTGCCGAACCATCCTTCTTTCGCCGTCTCTTCCCGCTCTGACTGAAGGTCTTCAAAGGTCCAGACCAGCGCCCAATCGTCGCCGGGTTCTGCACGCGCATCGGCCAGCACCTCGCTGATCGGCCCCGATTGCAGGGTGAAGCTGTGCGAATACATCGGCCCAAGGGTGATGCGCCGCAGCCGCTTGGGGTGCAGGTCATCGAAATCGGTATCAAGGCCCTGTGCGATGGTCAGCAGCTTCAGCCCGCCCAGGGATTGCGCCATCAGATGCGCCCGCACCTCGGGCCAGCGCCGGTCATCATTGGGCAGGGCCGTGCGCCCGGAGTCCTCCAGTTCCAGCAGATGGATGACGGGCAGGTTGATCTGGCTGTCATAAACCGCCCAATGGACCAGATAGGCCCGCCGCGCGCCACGGTCTTCCAGCCATTGCGCATCAGGGTCGTTGCGCGCCCAGAACAGCCCGCCCGCCTGAAGCGCCTCGTAATACAGCCGCTGTGACAGGGCGAATTGCAGCCTGGACGGCACGGCCAGATCGCCCACGATCTGCCGGATCATCCGGTCTTTCAGCTCTGCGTCCGAGGCCATGCCCGTCAGGTGCCGCACCGCCTGCTGCGCGTCATTGGCCATGACCATCAGTTCCTGCGCCACCGGAAAGCCGCTTTCATGGCGGTCAAAGGTCAGCCGGCCAGCGGCGGCATCGCGCCCGGTCATCAGGTATTTCAGCGACAAAGCCCGGAAACTTGCGGCAATTGCCTGTACATAGCCGCCGATCAGCCGCGACTCCAGCCGCGTCAGGCGGCCCTCGCGTTCCAGTTCGGCCGCCACGCGCGGCAAGTGCCCGGTGATCTGCCCGAAGGTGGCAAAGTACCGGCGCGCCACCTCGGGGTCGTAAAGGCCGACGTGGTCGCTGGTCAGAACAGCCTTGACATCCGGTTCCGCCACCTAAGCCCCGTACCGGTTCTTGTCGTGCTTTTCGACAATCGCCGCAAAGCGCCGGGCAAAGCGTTCGTCCGCCTTGGCCTTCTGTTCCAGAATCTTGCGGGCAAAGACCATGTTCCCTTCATGCGCTTCCAGCATGTCGGCCATCTTGTCATTGGTGGCCGCCCCGATCGCCGCCATGGCCGTCTGCGCCTCCTGATCCGTCTTCACGCCGATCTCGTTGATCCGGTGCGCCACATCCTGCTGCTGCGCCGTCTTCAGTGAACTGCTCAGCGCGTCATACAGCACGACGCGCTGCCGGGTGTCGGTCTGCAGCTTGTTGATCAGCACCATCTGGGTCGCCGCCTGGTTCTGCAGGCTGTCCACCCAGGTCTTGCCCTTTTCGATATAGCGCTCCAGCGTCTGGCTTCTGGCAAGCTGGACCTGCTCATCCTGCACCAGGGCGTTGTAGCGTGTGTTCAGGCCGGCAAGCTCTGTCTCCAGCCGGGTCCGCGCCGCCGCGTCCTGCTCTGCCGAAATGCGGTTCTCCACCTCGATGATCCTGGGGTCCATGCCCGATATCTCTGCCCGCACGGCCTCCAGCGCGGCAACCGCGGCCTCGCGTTCGTCCAGCGTCGCCGTCAGATTGGTTTCGACCCTCGCCTTCTGCCCGTTCAGAAGGTCAAGCTGCCCCTGCAGCAGCGTCACGATCACATCCGACTTGGCGATCAGGTCCTGCAGCTTGTCATCGATTGACGCCGCGCGCAGCCGTTCCTGCCGCATCGCCTCTGACCGGCCCCTGGAGAAGATGCCGATCAGGCTTTCGACCCCGGTCTTTGATCGCATCTCGTCGAAGTCTTTGGAAAAGCCCGCCGTGACATCGTCCAGCCCCATGATCAGTTCGGCGATATTGGCATTCATCAGGTCGGTCTGCCTGGCCACATCGGCAAGCGTGGCCGTTTCGATATCAATGCCGGTCCCGCCCGCGCCCAGCGTGCCGCGCGCCGCTTCGATCCGGTTGGTTATCTCGGTGATCCTGGCCTGGGCCTTTGCCACCTCTGCCTGACTGTCCCGGATCTGCGCGTCAAAATCGGCCATGGCCCGCCCCCTGTTGTGATCTTCACATCAATTTGGGGAAGTATTGCGCAATTACATCCCCTGCGTCACCGGGAATCCGCAAGGGGCACCTTCCCCTGACGTCGGGGTGATTGCCGGCAGGGACTGTCCTGTTCAGCCAAGACATCCAAACAGCGGATGTCGAAAGCGCAGGAAAGCCGGGCGGGCTGACCGGACAGAGATCAAGGCGGAACATCTTGCGGCACCTTGCCGATCCAACCGTTCAAAGACCCGACGGTTGCACGGCGATGCCTTCTGCCCAAGGGCATGGGTGGTCCATCCCGCCGGATCATGCCGCCCTTTGAACCGCCCGGCCTGTTGCGGTCGGGTGCGCCTTCGCAGGGGGCGCGCCGATCATGACGGGCCTGGTGGTGCGGGCCTGCTGATCCTTGCGTCCTGACGATCTTGCCAATGCCGCGCCGCCGCCACGAAGGCCGCAATCCTGTCAGGGTCTTTGACCCCCGGCGCGCTTTCGACCCCGGACGAGACATCAACCTGCCGCGCGCCGGTCAGGCGCATGGCCTCGGCCACATTCCCTGCCGTCAGGCCCCCGGCCAGCATCCAGGGGCGCAGCCAGCGGCGGCCCGCCAGCAGCCGCCAGTCAAAGGCAAGGCCGTTGCCGCCGGGCAGGGCCGCCCCGCGCGGCGGTTTCGCATCGATCAGAAGCTGATCGGCCACGGCGGAATATTCCAGGATCGCGGGCAGGTCGCCTTCATCCGCCACGCCCAGCGCCTTCATCACCGGCAGGCGGTAGCGTGCGCGCACCTCTGCCACCCGGCCGGGCGATTCGGTGCCATGCAATTGCAGCATGTCCAGCGGCACGGCTTCGACAATGGCATCCAGAGTGGTGTCATCGGCATCCACGGTCAGCGCCACCCGCGCCAGTCCGACCGGGGCAGACAGCGCGGCCAGCCGCGCCCCGGACAGGGTCAGGTTGCGGGGCGACTTTGCAAAGAACACGAATCCGGCATAGGCCGCCCCGGCACGCGCAACCGCAGCAACATCGGCCGGCGTGCGCAGGCCGCAGATTTTCACACGGATGCCGGCCAAGGGCTATCCGGCCTTCTGCCTGGGTTCCAGCAGGGCCAGCACCTCATCCTCGGGCTCGGGCCGGGCGGCGGCGCGCAGCCGTGTCACCTCGCGCTCCAGCCGGGCAACTTCGCGCGCCGTGGTCAGGGCTGTGGTCCGGTGCTTTGATTCGCGCGCCCATTCCCAGAAAAAGCCAATCAGCAGACCCACCCCGATGCCGCCGAAGATCACCAGAAACAGCGGCAGCCGGATGGACCAGGACAGGCCCAGGAACAGGCCCATATCCTGCGGCAGGGCCTGAAGCGTCACCGGATCACGGTTGGCGATGGCGACGGTCAGCAGGCTGACCGCCAGCAGCGCAAGCAGCAGGTAGCGGAAAAAGCGGATCATGGGGCAGGGTCCCTTGCCGGGTTCACTTGCCGTTCAGACGGTCGCGCAGCAGCTTTCCGGTCTTGAAGAACGGCACGTTTTTCTGGTCCACCTCAACGGCTTCGCCGGTGCGCGGATTCCGCCCCAGCCTGGCATCGCGGGCCTTGACCGAAAATGCGCCGAAACCGCGCAGCTCAACCCGGTCACCCTTGGCCAGCGCCTCGATGATTTCTTCGAAGACGGTGTTCACGATCCGCTCGACATGCCGCTGTGTCAGATGCGGGTTTTCTTCAGCGATTCTCTGGATCAGTTCCGACCGGATCATCCGACGTGTCCCCCCTGTGGTCTCATGTATCGCCACATCATCCGGGGACTATAGGCAATAAATTCAACCGCACAAACAGGAAAACCCTGCCATCCCGGATGCCCGGGGCGGCCTTGCGCAAAAGGAAGGGGCCCCACCCTGCGGTGAGGCCCCGGTCGGGGCGGCGTTCGCCCCGGATCAGGTCCTGTCGGAACCCTTCAGGGCCGCGCCAAGGATATCGCCCAGCGAGGCACCCGAATCGGACGAACCATATTGTTCGACCGCTTCCTTCTCTTCCGCAATCTCGCGCGCCTTGATCGACAGGCCCAGGCGGCGGGTCTTCGGATCGATGTTGGTCACGCGCACATCGATGTGATCGCCGACCTGAAAGCGTTCGGGGCGCTGTTCAGAGCGGTCACGCGACAGGTCGGAGCGGCGGATGAACGACTTGGCGCCGTTGTATTCCACCTCGACGCCACCCTCTTCGATGGCAGTGACCTTGACGGTCACGATCGAGCCGCGCTTCACGCCATCGACAGCCTCGGTGAAGCTGTCATTGCCCACGGCCTTGACCGACAGCGAGATGCGTTCCTTCTCGACATCCACTTCGGTAACGGCGGCTTTCACCGTATCACCCTTGCGGTAGGTCTGGATCGCGTCTTCGCCGCGCTGGTCCCAGGACAGGTCCGACAGGTGGACCATGCCATCGATATCGTTGTCGAGGCCCACGAACAGACCGAATTCGGTGATGTTCTTGACTTCGCCCTCGATGACCGATCCCACGGGATGGGCCTCGGCGAAGACCTCCCACGGGTTGCGCTGCGTCTGCTTCAGGCCCAGCGACACGCGCCGCTTGGCGCTGTCAATCTCCAGCACCATGACATCCACTTCCTGCGAGGTCGAAACGATCTTGCCGGGGTGGACGTTCTTCTTGGTCCAGGACATTTCCGACACATGAACCAGGCCTTCGACGCCTGCTTCCAGTTCCACGAAGGCCCCGTAATCGGTGATGTTCGTGACGCGGCCCTTGTGGACCGATGCCAGCGGATAGGCTTTTTCCACGGCATCCCAAGGGTCGGCCTGAAGCTGCTTCATGCCAAGGGAAATGCGGTGGGTTTCCTTGTTGATCTTGATGACCTGAACCTTCAGCGTCTCGCCGATCGACAGGATTTCCGACGGGTGGTTGACGCGCCGCCACGCCATGTCGGTGACATGCAGCAGGCCGTCAACACCGCCCAGATCAACGAAGGCACCGTATTCGGTGATGTTCTTGACCACACCATCCACGGTCTGGCCTTCGGTCAGGTTCGAGATGACCTCGGCGCGCTGTTCGGCACGGCTTTCTTCCAGGATCGCGCGGCGCGAGACGACGATGTTGCCACGGCGGCGGTCCATCTTCAGAATCTGGAATGGCTGCTTCATGCCCATCAGGGGACCTGCGTCACGCACGGGGCGCACATCGACCTGGCTGCCGGGAAGGAAGGCCACCGCCCCGCCCAGATCAACCGTGAAGCCGCCCTTGACGCGCCCGAAGATCGCGCCGTCAACGCGCGTCTCGTTCGCATAGGCCTTTTCCAGACGGTCCCAAGCTTCTTCGCGCTTGGCCTTGTCGCGGCTGATCACAGCCTCGCCACGGGCATTCTCGACGCGGTCAAGGTAGACTTCCACCTCATCGCCCACGGCGATGTCGGCGGTGCCGCCCAGATCGGCAAATTCCTTCAGGTCAACGCGGCCCTCCATCTTGTAGCCGACGTCGATGATGGCCTGGCCCGCCTCGATGGCAATGACCCTGCCCTTTACGACAGAACCCTCTTCGGGGGTGTCAATCTCGAAGCTTTCCTTCAGCAGGGCTTCGAATTCTTCCATGGTTGCTTTGGCGCACATGCGGTGTAGGTTCCTTTTCGTGTGTTTCGCTGGCCATGCGGTTGGCTCCGCAGGTCTTGGGTTTGCCGCCGCCGGGATGCCGGAAAACAACAAGGGCCGGAGATGATCCGACCCTGCAGTCCTCAAGCGATCCCGGCTCTGGCGGCCTGTTCGACGGCTGCGCGTATAGGCGGGATGGCGGCGGAAGGCAAGGCCGCATCCGCGCGTGGCTGCGGCGGCCTTCCGGCAACAATCGCCCCATGCCGGTGGCGCGCTGCCGCCAGGATCAGCTGTCACCCTCAATCTCTTGCGCCAGGCCCAAAAGCTGCCGATGGTATTTGGACAACCGCTGGAAATGCGCCTGTATTGCCACAGCGATTTCCTTTGAATTCTTGACGGCAAGGAAGTGTCCAACAATCTGGCCGTAATGCTCTGCCTGACGGGGAAGGCGAAGAGCAGGGTCAAGCTTTTCCAGGATCTCTACGTCCGGCATGACCTGAACGATCTGAAATGGATCGGGTATCTGCAACCCGCCATCCGGTGGCGGCACAGGCACTTTCCCGTTCATCAGCGCAGATTGTGGATGAAACGCATGATACAACAGGGTTTCAAGCCGTGGCATCTCGTCGACGGATTGGACCGGATACGCCCAGACCCATGCAATTTCCCAGACATCCACCTGTCTGTTTGCGATGATGTCGGATCGGGCCGACGTGAGGTGGCGGTTTACCCGGGCACGGATACCGTCCCGTGATTGCCCGACATACAGTGGCACCTGATCCAGGTCGCACAGAACATAGCAGCCCACCCTGTTAACCAGCGTTCGGACGGCTTTCCGCCGAAAGGCAAGATCAATTGCCATGCAGCCCCTATTCCGCAGCGATGCTGTGCGGGTCTTGGTGTGCGCCTGCAAGCGGCTCCAACACACCTTCCGCAAGAAAGCGAACGACGCCGACGCAGACACCATCGCCCGCCAGATGATAAGCTTCGTTGTAGCGTGAAGGCATTCTGTAACTGTCCGGCAACCCCATCAGGCGCGCCAGTTCGCGTGAGGAAAGAAGCCTGCTGCGGATGCAGCCATTTTCGATCACGACAATTGTCTGGCGGCTTGACCCCCCACCGGGGGTTCGAAGGCAGCCCGCCATTCCGTCGAAACGAACTTCTGCGCGTTGGCACTTCACACCGTTGCCGTCGGGCCGCGTCCGCCGGTACACCGCACCAACCACACGCCCGCCGACCCGCTGTGCGTTCCTGACCTTCAAACGGTTCACGTCTGACATCATCGACAACAGACGCCCGGTTTCATCAGGCGAATGCCAGCGCACATCAGTTGGTGAAGCTTCGATGAGATCGGCAAGATTTGCGTTCCGTGCCGGCGGGTTCGGCAGGTTCCACCACAGCCAGCCTTCTTTGGCGTGACCCGTTAAGGTGCCCTGCGCCCGGATCAGTGCTGCAGGGTGCCAAAGGGACGATGGGCTGCCCCGCATCAAGCCGACGGGGACCGGCACCAAGGCGTCCACCGCCATGAAGAAAACGCGAGGCCGACTTTGTGGCACAAAGTGTGCCGCGTCTATTACAACTGCGCCAAAGCGATACCCGCTTTCGGCGAAAGCGTTACAGATCGCGACGAAATCTGCACCAGCGCGGGACGTGAGCGCGCCGCAGACGTTCTCCAACACAATTGTCTTTGGCTTGCGGCCCTCTTGCAGCAGCGCCTTCATCACGGACCAGAAATGCCAGAAAGCCCCTGATCGGGTCATCCTGTCGCCGCTTCCGCCCAACCCGGCATATGCTCCTGCCAGCGAAAGATCCTGACAGGGGAACGATGCCCATGCCAATGCGGCCCGCCCCGGCAACTGCGCCGGTTTAACCCGGGCCACATCACACAAGACGAAATGGTCCGCACCCCAGTTTTCCGTATAGGAAGACGCTTTCGAAGGACTGAAATCGTTCGCAAAAGAGCAGTGCCACCCTGGTCCAAGCCCGGAACGCGCCATCCCACCCCCTGCGAAGAACTCGTAGAAGGTCAGGGGAATGTTTGGCACGGGCCACCTCGGCATACAGAACACATCAAGAACTTTACTCCACTTTTCCCCGGAAGCAATAGACAAGAACATGCGAAACGCCGCTGATGCGTGATCTCGCCGCTTCTCCCCGCATTCCCCATGTAATCCGCTGATTTCGCTGTTCTGACTTTAATATTTCACATATAAAACATGAGGTTATTGTCTGCGAGGGGCGTGTTTTATGGATCACCCAAAGGGTGCGGGCTCG